>OBZV01000107.1_pt1 | contig 97737 bp, 128 predicted proteins | sample 1501581 | NCBI WGS metagenome assembly OBZV01 (sample SAMEA2580257, study PRJEB22360) | human gut metagenome | biome: human gut; feature: human-associated habitat; material: faeces | place: Denmark | collected 2008/2010
GCACTGCCTTCTTCAATTATTTTTTTCGCTGCAGGTGTGCATATAAGTTGTGTTTTTCTGCGATCTCCCGCTGTTTCTTTTCGTATGATGTAGCCATCAGCTACGAGCTTGTCCACATTGACGGAAACAAGATTTGCCTTGATTTTTCTTATTTCTACTATATCTCTTGCAGTTGTGTATTCAGGATTATTTGCAAGAAACATTAGAATATCGAAGGCTGTCTGTGGAAGATTAAGTTTACGTAAAAGTGGCTTGCATATAGAATTATATGCAAGGTTGATTTTCTGTGCGAATTCAATTCCTGAGTTCATAAAACGAAGAACCTTTCTTAGTTAATATTAAGATGCATGGGATAGTCAGTATTCATTTTATTGTTATTTGACTTTAGTCATAAATCTAAAGCTACAAAAATGAATAGTTCAAATTTGAAATATTATATCATGGATTGATTTATTAGTAAAGAATGTAAAAAAGGTATTATGGATTTGTATAAGCAGAATATGAACTACTCACAGCCGATTAATGTCGGATGGAAGCATTATTGGAATTTCAGGAAGAAGCGGAAGCGGTAAATCAACACTTCTTAAGCTTTTTATGAGATTCTGGAGTACAGATAAGGGGCACTAATGTTGGTGAGCTTGGAGACATGCTATCAGGCGGCGAGATGCAGAGAATCGGACTTGCCAGAGCATTTTTACATGACGCACCATTCGTGCTTCTTGATGAGCAGACAAGTAATCTGGACAGTTTAAATGAAGCTATTATCCTTAAGTCTTTAAAGGAATAAGGCAGGGCAAAGGGATGACTATGAAAACTAAGATTAGAATAATGGTTACGGTTACAATTTTTATGAGCATTGGATTTATTATGATGCATGCTGTGCCGGTTGGAAGAATTATTCTTGGTTTTGTATGGATTTTCCATGTGCTGTATTTTATATTTGAAATCAAGACACTTAAAGTCGAGACAGAATAGACTTGCAAAATGTATCTTAAAAGGGCAAAATATACTCGTATTATTTCATTAATTATTAATTGATTATTAAAAGTAAGAAAGAAGGATAGATATGGGACACGAACTTACTAAGAATGATATCAAGAAGATGGAAGAAGAGATTGAGTACAGGATACATGAGGTAAGAAAGGCTGCACTTGATGATGTCAAGGAGACAAGGGCTCAGGGGGATTTAAGTGAGAATTTCGAGTATCATGCAGCGAAAAGATTTAAGAATAAGAATGAAAGCAGAATAAGATATCTGCAGAGAACGATTAAGAATGCGACTGTTATTGATGATTCATCAGCAGATGATGAGGTTGGCGTTAATAATACGGTTGAGGTATTGTATGAGGATGATGAAAGCACTGAGACTATTAAGATTGTTACTACAATCAGGGCTGATTCATTAAGCGGTATGATCAGCATAGAGTCGCCTCTTGGCAAGGCTCTTCTTGGGCATAAGAAGGGTGACAGGGTTCTTGTACAGGTTAATCCACAAGTTGAATATTATGTTGTTATCAAGGATATATCTAATACTGATGATTCTGATGATAACATAACAAGTTATTAATAAAATATAAAATATATATTATTAGGTTGACATGATAGCGGCATACTTATATAATCTTAATATACATTTGTTTGTGTAAGATTATTATAAGGGGTGCCGCTTTTGCAGTTTAATAAAGCACAGATTCAGGCTATACAACATAATAAAGGACCGTGTATGGTAATTGCAGGACCAGGTTCTGGAAAGACTACGGTTCTTACACACAGGGTAAGGTATCTTATCGACAGATGCGGGGTCAAGCCGTCTGATATTCTTGTTATTACATTTACTAAGGCTGCAGCAGAGCAGATGAAGTTTAAGTTTAAGGGGCTGTCAGAAGGTAGAAGTTCAGCAGTAACATTTGGCACATTTCATGCAGTATTTTTTACCATACTTAAGGCAGCATATAATTATTCTGCACGCTGCATTATTACGCCACAGGTACAGCATGAATTCGTGAAAGACCAGATACACAGGCTTGAATTGGAGTATGATGATGAGAAGGAAGCTGTAGATGGTGTTTTATCTGAGATAAGCCGTGTTAAGGGTGAGGCTGTTAATATAGATGAATATGAGAGCAGATGCATTCCGCCACAGAGTTTCAGAATAATATACATGGCTTATGATGATATGCTTGTAAGAAAGCATCTGATTGATTTTGATGACATGATTGTACAGTGCCGCGAGCTTCTGATGCAGAGAGAAGATTACAGGAGGGCGTGGCAGAATAAATATAAGTACATTCTGATAGATGAATTTCAGGATATTAATAAGGCACAGTTTGATGTTGTGAGGATTCTTGCTGATGAATACAGAAATCTTTTTGTGGTGGGGGATGATGACCAGAGTATATATGGATTCAGGGGTTCTGCTCCACAGATAATGTTAGATTTCAATAAGTATTATAGTGATGCAGTGAGAATTGACATGTGTATTAATTACAGGTCAACGGGCAATATTGTGTTTGCTTCAAGGGCTGTAGCAGAGGAGAATGAGCATCGTTATTATAAAGATATAACGACGTACAATTCACAAGGAGATACTGTGTCTGTATATGAATTTAACAGTCTGAATGATGAGAAAGCATTTCTTGTATCAGAGATAAGAAGACTGATTGATACTGGAATAGCTGCTGATGACATTGCTGTGTTATCAAGAACTAATGTAATTGGGAATATGTATATGTCAAGGCTTGAAAGTGATGGAATTCCATGCTGCGATTATTCGGTAGTACAGGATATATATGAGCACTGGATAAGTAAGGATATTCTTACATATATAAGGATAGCACTTGGCAGCAGGGAAAGAATAGATTTTCTGCGGATTATTAATAAGCCGCTCCGATATATAAGCCGTTCATATATTACACAGCCGGCAGATATTAATGCATTGAAGAGAGGCTATGAGGGGAATGAACAGATGAGTAAACAGGTAGAAAAGCTGGTGTCTGATATTAGTATGATAAGAAGTATGTCTCCATTTGCAGCTGTTAATTATATAAGAAAGGGTGTTGGTTATGATGAGTATATAAGGAATTATATATATGAACACAAGGCTGATAAGGAAGAATTATATAATGTGCTTGATGAACTGGCACACAGGGCTTCACAGTATATGAGTCTGTCACAATGGCTTGATGGTATTGTAGAATACATCAGGCAGTGCGATAAAGACAGACAGAATAATACAGCAGACGGTGTGCATATGCTTACAATGCACGGCTCTAAAGGTCTTGAATATAAGATTGTACTGGTAATGGATGCCTGTGAGGGGATAATACCGTATAATAAGTCGATTTTAGATGAGCAGATTGAAGAGGAGAGGAGACTCTTTTATGTTGCGATGACGAGGGCAAAAGAAAAGTTGTATCTTCTGTACCCCAAGCAGAGGTACAACAAAGATACAACCCGTTCACGCTTTATAGAAGAGCTTCTTACTGCTCGTTATCCTCTTCTTCGTACAGATCTTCATACTCCATAGCATCTAATTCTTCGTCAAATGCTTCAGATACAAGCTCATATTCTTCATCAGATTCAATATTCTCAAGTACAGGTTCGTTGTCGCCTTCAACCTTGTATCTGTAAAGATATACCTCATCGTTGTCTGCAGCTTCACCCTCAAGTGGAAGAAGTGCGATATAGTCGTTATCTCCAGCAGGGAATATGCGTATTATTGCACATTCACATTCTGTGTTATCGTCAAGCATAAGAGTTACTGTGTTATATTCCTGATTATTATTCTCCATAATGTCTCCGTTCTGCCAGTAATGGCTTTAGTATTTTCTCTACTCTAACAAATATTATGTATAAAAGCAATGAAAATAAAGAAAAAACACTTGCCATTTTATTATGTAAGGTGTATATTATGCATAAGTTAATAATTTAAGTCAAAGGGGACGATTTTAGCAACAACGCTAGGATTGTCCCCTTTTTGGTTAAATTAATAGCATTTACAACGAATAATATAATCTGGAGGTTCACGCCATGGATAAAATCGATAAGAAGATAATTACATTATTACAGCAGAATGCAAGAATGCCATTAAAGGCACTCGCCGAGAATGTTTTCCTTTCATCACCGGCTGTTTCAGCAAGAATTGAGAGACTTGAGAAGGAAGAGATTATTGAAGGATATGAAGTTAAGATTAATCAGTTAAAGCTGGGGTATCATATAACAGCATTTATTAATCTTGAAGTTGCTCCTGTGCAGAAACCGGATTTCTATCCATTTATCAAGTCATGCCCTAATGTTGTTGAATGTAACTGTGTAACAGGCAATTATTCAATGCTATTAAAAGTTATGTTCCCAAGTACCATGGAACTTGATACATTTATCGGCCAGCTTCAGAAGTTCGGAAGAACAAGTACACAGATTGTGTTCTCAACACCTGTTGCTCCAAGAGGTATTGATGTTAATCAGGAGATGCCTACAGATAATTAAATTCATCAAAAGTTCATAATTATTTAACCTATTAACACTGTCAGACACTTGCTGTTCTGGCAGTGTTTTTGTTATAATTATCTGAGTTTAAATTTCGTGTTACGAGGAGGTATTATGAGTAAAGCTTCAGATATATTAGATAATGTAAGTAAGGTGATTGTGGGTAAGAGAAATGTTTCAGAACTGGTCCTTACAAGTATTATTGCCGGTGGACATGTTCTTCTAGAAGATGTTCCGGGTACAGGTAAGACTATGATGGCGAAAGCATTTGCAAAGAGCATTGATGGACAATTTTCAAGAATTCAGTTTACACCAGATCTGCTTCCTTCAGATATTACAGGTGTGCATGTGTTTAACCAGAAAGAGGGTGAATTCGTATTCAGAAGAGGTCCGGTATTCGCTAATGTTATTCTTGCAGATGAGATTAACAGGGCAACACCTAGAACACAGTCAGCATTGCTTGAATGTATGGAGGAACATCAGGTTACTGTGGATGGTGAATATTCTAAGTTAGAAGAACCATTTGTTGTAATTGCAACACAGAATCCTATTGAGACAGCAGGAACTTATCAGCTTCCAGAGGCGCAGCTTGACCGATTCCTTATGAAGATTAATATGGGTTATCCAGAGAAAGATGATGAGGTACTCATTCTTAACAGATTCCTTACATCTAATCCGGAAATAACTCTTGAAAAAGTGGCAACCTGTGAGGATGTTATAGCAATGAAGGAAGATGCTAAGAATGTATATATTCATCCTGTGCTTATTGAGTATATTGTTGAACTTGCAAGAATGACAAGAAATGAAGAAAATGTATTAACAGGTGTCAGTCCAAGAGGAACACTTGGCATGCTGAATGCTGCAAGAGCATATGCGTATGTATCAGGCAGAGATTATGTTGTGCCAGAGGATATTAAGATTTTGGCACCATATGTATGGGCACACAGACTTGTTTTACAGACTGGTTTTATGAACAGAGATAATAAAGAACAGATCATAGGCAATGTTGTCTCGAAAACAGCAGTTCCTACTGAAGATTGGAATAGATAATGAATGTTTTGTTAATGCTTTTAGGTGTATTGATTGTGTACATTGCTGTAAAGCTTGTGTACAGATATAACTGGAATAAAAATCTTACAGTGAGTCTTGAATTTGATAAAAAGCATGTGGTTAAGGATGATATTGTTAATATTACAGAAGTTGTTACTAATGCCAAGAGGCTGCCACTTCCTTGTATTAATCTTAAATTTCAGGCTGCAAGAGAATTGCTTTTTACAGGTTCAGATACTAATTCAAGCGTATCGGATAAGACTTACCGTAATGATGTATTTTCGCTTCTTTCTAATCAGAGAATTACAAGAAAGGTTCCTGTCAGGTGCACAAGAAGGGGCGTTTACCGCATTTCAGGTCTTGAGATTGTATTCTCTGGCTTGTTTATGAATGAAATTAATGTTCTAAAGACTGATAATAACTGTGAAATAACAGTATATCCAAAACCGGCAGACCCGACAGTGTTAAAACCAGTGAACAGTAGGATTACAGGAGAAGCAGAACGGAAAAAATATATGCTTGAAGATCCATTTGTATTCAGGGGGATAAGAGACTATACGGGTAATGACAGCCTTAAGAATGTCAACTGGAAGGCAACGGCAAGAACCGGCAATCTTATGGTTAATGAATATGATGAGTCTGTCAGCAGAAATGTATGCATTCTGCTAAATCTCGAAGAAGACGGAGTATTGAGGTATGATGCAGTTGACGAACAGGCTATAAGTATTGCAGCAGGAATATCACAGATGCTAATTGCATGTGGAATAAATGTTTCAATGCTCAGCAATGGATGTGATGTTGATACAAAGAGTCCGGTTGTAATAAATAATGGTTCTGGAATAGGACATCTCAATAATATTAATACTGCACTTGCAAGGATTGATACAGGAATTACTATGGAAGAATACTCTGCTATGCTTGAAAAAATTTTTGAGCCGGATAATATGAGAATAGAAAGTGAATATGTATATGTTTTAATCTCTGCAAGCAGAAGAAAGAAATTGCAGAGTGTTATTAATAAAATCAGCAGGCTTCAGGCAGATATGGTATGGATTGTACCACATTTTCCAGGAGATGATTATGGACTGGAATTATGTGATTTTGAGCCGGTTGGATGGGAAGTTAAGTAAGGAGAAGCAATATGAGTGAGTCTGTTGCGCGTTCAGGAAATAAAACATTATATGTAGCGCGGTCAGTTGTGGAATTACTTAGTCAGTGTGTTGTTTTTATGGCATTTGCTGCAATGATAATTCTAGGGGTTGTTAAAAAGTCTGATGAATATATTTTATATGCCACACTGGTTACTATTCCTGTAGTCATTACATTTTTTGCAAGAAAATATATAAAGTCGTTGTTTCTTTTTGTAATGATTCATATAGTACTTATTGCAGCAGCAATTATGCTTGGAAGAACAGATGCTGAAAGTACGGCATATTTTGTAAGTGTGTTTGTTGTATGTGTACGATCTGTAAGTGTAAGGATTGCTAATGTAAGAAAAACTGAATATATGAAGGAGTCGCGGTTCAGCACTAAAACAGAAGATGTTAATGATGATGAAAAGAAAGCGGTAATGCAGACAACAGAGAGAATGTCAGTGGTGTATTGCATTGTTATGATTGTTGGAAGTACACTTGGCGGACAGAATGGCAGTACAAAACTTGTAAGTTTTGAATCATTGATGTTTGCCCTTTTTATAATTCTTTTCCTTATAGGGAATCAGCTTAAAGGAGTTAATGATTTATTTATAAGTAATACAGGTAAATCTGAATTCCCAGCAAGAAGAATAACAGGCATTAATATGGCAACTGTGGCTGTTGTAGCTGTATTAATGATAATGGGAATGCTTCTGTTCTACAGAGGAGATGGTGGTAATATATTTGCACTGATGGGAAGTATTTTAGGTGTAGTATTCAGACCGCTTCTTAAATTGCTGCTCATGCTTATGAAAGAAAATGACGAAGCTCTGCCTCAGCAGCCAACTCAACCAATCAATAAGGATGATGCTTTGTATGACGAAACAGAGATAAAAGAATATGCGGATAATCCTGTTATGCAGGCAGTTTTCGTTGCTTTCACAGTGGTTATTATTACAGGGTTAATGATTGCTGTTATATATGTTATTGTAAGATATGCGAGAAAGTTCAAGGAATCAAGGGATGATAATGGAGATGAGGTTGAATTCATAGGAACAGGCAGGCATGAAAGAAAAATCAGAAGGTCTAAGCGTGCTGTGGAGAAAACCAATCTTGCGGTTAATATGCAATATAGAAAAGCATTTAAAAAGGCAGCGATGCTGGATAAGAGAAAAGAAAAGATGGCTGCAGACAGTTTGGTTTATATGCAGCCTGAGGATATCACAAGAAATAATATTACTTCAAATGCTGCGACTGCTGAAAGAATTACAAGAAGTTATGAAAAAGCCAGATATTCTGATAAGAATATTTCCAAAGAAGAACTTGAATTTATGCTTGACTTTATAAAAAATGACAAGTATAATAAGCATACATAATAAGTAAATGCTGTGAAGAGGACTATTAGATAGGAACCAGAGTCAGAGAACTGCCGGGTGGTGCGAGGCAGTCGAAGGAACTTATTGAACTCGCCTTGGAGCTGCTACCTGAAATCATTATGAGAAGTAGGAGTAGCCGGAAGCCAACCGTTATAGTGGACAGAATATAATGCAATACATTTGTTGTACGTATTCAGTGAGTGCATAGCATAGCTATGAAGAAGAGTGGTAACGCGTGAGATTTATCTTTCGTCTCTTTGGGTAGAATTGCCCATGGACGAAAGATTTTTTTATGCTTATCTTTAAGAAAGCCTTTACTTATTAACAATACATATTTTTATTTTCAGGAGGTTTTAGAAATGTTTGATTACAGACAGTATGAAAGAGGCTATTTTATGCCACCAGTTAAGTGCAATGACTGGGTTAACAAAGAGTATGTTGATAAGGCACCAATCTGGTGTTCGGTTGATTTAAGAGATGGTAACCAGGCTCTTGTTGAACCTATGAGTCTAGATGAAAAACTTGAATTCTTCCAGATGTTAGTTGAAGTCGGATTTAAGGAAATTGAGATTGGTTTCCCTGCAGCTTCTGAGACAGAATATGAATTCTGTCGTACACTTATTGAGAAGAACATGATTCCTGATGATGTTACAATCCAGGTTCTTACCCAGGCAAGACCACATATTATTAAGAAGACATTTGAAGCTGTAAAGGGTGCTCCAAGAGCAATCGTTCATGTATATAATTCTACTTCATTAGCACAGAGAGAACAGGTATTCAGGAAGTCTAAGGAAGAAGTTAAGCAGATTGCTATTGAAGGTGCTAAGTTATTAAAGGAACTTGCTGAAGCTGATGGAGGAAACTTCCTTTTTGAATACAGTCCAGAGAGCTTTACAGGAACAGAACCAGAGTATGCACTTGAGGTATGCAACGCTGTTGTTGATATCTGGCAGCCAACTCCTGATAAGAAATGTATCATCAATCTTCCTGCTACAGTAGAAATGTCGCTTCCACATGTATTTGCAAGCCAGATTGAATATATGTCTAAATACATGCACAACAGAGAAAATGTTATTATTTCTCTTCATCCACATAATGACCGTTCGACAGGTGTTGCTGATGCAGAGTTAGGACTTCTTGCAGGAGCAGATAGAATTGAGGGAACACTTTTTGGTAATGGTGAGAGAACAGGTAATGTAGATATTATTACACTTGCGATGAATATGTATATGCAGGGTGTTAATCCTGAACTCAATCTTTCTGATATGCCACATCTTGCAGAAGTATTTGAAAGACTTACACAGATGAAGATTGATGACCGTCATCCATGGTGTGGTAAGCTTGTTTTTGCAGCTTTCTCAGGTTCACATCAGGATGCTATATCTAAGGGAATGCATTACAGAATTGAAAATGATCCTAATAAATGGACAGTTCCATATCTTCCAATTAATCCAGAAGATGTAGGACGTACATATGATTCAGATGTTATAAGAATTAATAGCCAGTCTGGTAAGGGTGGTGTTGCTTATGTTCTTGAACATAACTATGGAATGGTTGTTCCTAAGGCTATGAGAGAAGATCTGGGTTATGCTGTTAAAGACGTATCGGATGTTAATCATAAGGAGCTTTCAGCAGATGAAGTTCTTGAAATATTTGAGAAGAGATATAAGAAATACACACCAGTATTCAAGATTTCTGAAGTACATTTCAAGCAGATTAATGGAATACAGACAGTCGTAACTATTAATGAGAATGGTGAGAAGTACAATGTTGAAGATGGCGGTAATGGTCGTCTTGATGCTGTAAGTAATGCTCTTGCCAGCCACTTTGGAAAGCCTTGCGATATCTTCTGTTATGAAGAACATTCATTAAAGAAGGGCTCTGATTCTAGTGCCATTGCATATGTTGGTATTACAGGAGAGGATGGAAAGAATTACTTTGGTATTGGTATTGACCATGATATCATCAGAGCTTCTATTGATGCGTTAGAGTCAGCCATGAACAGAAGTCTTGAAGCTTAATATATTATTTAATTGAATAATCTGTAATAGTACCCATGTCCTTAACGTATACTAGAATGATAACGATTAAGGAACATGGGTTGTTTTATTTATGTAGAATTAAAAAATCCCCCTCAAAGGGGGAAGCGGTACTATAGTACTAATGCTATTATACGCTTGTGGGGAGAAAATATAGTTAAAGGGGTAAAACTATTGATTCAAACATTTCGGAGGGATGGTAATGTTTTTAAGAAAACGATTAAGTAGTTTGAGTGCAAAGTCGAAGAAAATTATTAGTGGTGTTCTTGTTGCAGTAATGGTTGCTGGTTCTGTGATTGCGGGAACTTCATTAAAGGCTGGGGCATATTCTAAGACACAGGATGTACTTGATGAACTGTTAGGAGCAGCTAAGCCATATGGTGTGGTTGCAGATGAATTTAAGAACGCTAATCATAATCAGACATGTTTTGCAACCAATAATCTTGTCATAACAGACCAGTGGCTGAGTGCCTGGCTGGATATGAGTGTGGGAACAACTTATATCAGAAGTTTTGATAACACAGGTTCGGCTGAGGTGTTTATTGACAGGAATGCATTTAATAATCTTGTTCTAGGAACAGATTACGATTATGTTCCGACGGAGAACAAGTGTTATATTAAAGGTGCTGACGGAAAAAGAACAGGGGCTGTCATTAACGTCAACAACTGTAAAGATACAATCAATGTTTATTATGCTGAAGATTATATGGACGTAACTGCAGCACTTGATAAGGTGTATGACAATTTTAAAGAATATGCAGATATTTCTGATGAAGAAGCTGACATCGTTATCAAAGCTAATGATGAGAAAAAGATTGATCTTTCATCATTTAAGGATAAGCAGATTGTAGTTGTTAATATGTATGCAAGTAATTATAAAGACTGGCAGGGCAATGAAGTATCAACTTATTATGGAGAAGGTCAGTTAAGTATAACTAATAAGGCTGATGGTCAGTTTGTTATTATGAATCTTTTAGGTGCAGATGGAGATGCAGAGGTTAAGAGATTCAGCATTAATGGAAAGAATTCAGGCGGATTAACAGATGTTGATATATCTGATACAGTAATATTTAATGCTGTTAATGTTTCAGGTAAGTTCAACATGGGGGAGATATGTGGTATAGTAGTTGCTCCAAGAGCAGATGTTACACTTACATCAACATGCAATGGAAGGGCAATTGCAAATACATTCGTTAATATTAATGGTCAGATGCATTTCATATCTGATTGCCAGCAGGAAGGTACAACAGCAAAGGAAACTGCTGCTGAGACAAAGGTTGATGAGTCCACAAAGGGTGCTGAAGAGACTAAGGTAAATGAGATAACAAAGGCAGCTGAAGAGACTAAGGTAAATGAGACAACAAAGGCAGCTGAAGAGACTAAGGTAAATGAGACAACAAAGGCAGCTGAAGAAACTAAGAAAAATGAGACAACAAAAGTTGTTGAAGAAACTAAGGTAAATGAGACAACAAAGGCAGTTGAAGAAACTACAGTAAGTGATACAACAAAGGCTGATGCAGTAATTAAAGCTGATGATACAACAAAAGCTGAAGAGTCGATAAAGACAGGGGATGCGACTAAGAAAGCTGATGATATATCAGGCACAGATGTTACTAAGAAGAGTGGCGAAGTTGCTGGAGATGAAGAACAGGTAACAGGAAAAGACGGAGTGGCAATTGATGGTTCAAGAGTAAGAAAGAATGGTGAAGTTGCTGCTAATGAAGAAGTTGTAAAGACAGGTGACAACAATCATGTCTGGGTATATGTTATAGTTCTTGTAGCAGCAGTTGTTATATTCGGAACAGTTATTGTTATAAGCAAGAAGAATAATAAAAAATAATATTTACTATTAATTATTATTAAGGCACAGCATATATTGTTGTGCCTTTTTTATTGGAGTGGTATTGAAGCACTCTGTTTTTTTATGCTATAATGCAATATGTATGAGTCAAAGTAGGCTCTGAACACAAAATACAGTGAAGAACAAGGAGATGGAAGTTTTATGAAACATTTGATACTTGCATCGGGTTCACCAAGACGAAGAGAATTAATGAGTCAGGTAGGACTTGATTTTACTGTTGTTACAAGTGATGCAGATGAGAATATTAAAGAGATGGAGCCGGAAGATTATGTAAGAGAATTATCTTCTGCTAAGGCACAGTCTGTATTAGAGCAATATGCAGATAAAGAGGATTCTGTAATTGTTATAGGTGCAGATACTATTGTTTACCATAAGGGAGAGATTCTTACCAAGCCTAAGAATGAAGAGGATGCATTCAGAATACTTAAGTCTTTAGAAGGTCAGATACATCAGGTGTATACAGGTGTAACTATATGCAGTGCACATAAGAATGTAAGTTTTTATGAAAAGACTGATGTGTGGGTATATGATATGACTGATGAGGAAATCAGGGATTACATAAGCACAGGAGAGCCTATGGATAAGGCTGGTGCATATGGTATTCAGGGAAAATTCGCAGCATACATTAAGGGGATTGAAGGCGACTATAATAACGTTGTCGGTCTGCCTGTTGCAAGACTTGTACATGAGCTTAAAGTATTTTAAGGAGAAAACATATGGTTAAATTCGTAGCAAGTGACCTTGATGGGACACTGCTTCTTAACGGAGCACAGAGCATTGATGAATCGGCTATACAGTATATCAATAAACTTGTTGACAAAGGCGTTATATTCGCGCCAGCTAGTGGCAGGCAGATAACGAGTCTTAAGAGACTTTTTGGTGCTGTCAGTGATAAGCTTGCATATATTGCAGAGAATGGTGCTCTTGTGGAATACAAGGGTGAAACTATTGGAAAGACTGCGATGGATAGGAAGCTTGCGTTAGAGATAATTGAGGATGTAATTGAGCAGCCTAATTGTGAGGTGCTTGTATCAGGAGAACATACGGCATATATTAAGCCTAAGTCTGAAGAATATTATTACAGAATGACAAAAGTGGTCAATTATCATACTACATTAGTCGATAAGTTTACTGACATTGATGAGGATATATTAAAGATAGCTGTGTGTGATATGACAGGAATTAAGAACTCTAAAGAACATTTTATTAACAAATGGAGTGATAAGGCTTCAGTACTTGTATCAGGAGAACTTTACTTAGACCTTATGGATACTAATGTCAATAAGGGGAGAGGAATTGAACAGATACAGAAATATTTCAGCTTAAAACCTGAAGAATGTATGGCATTTGGTGATAATTATAATGATATCGCTATGTTGGATAAGGTATATTATTCATATGTTATGGAGAAAGCTGTAGAAGATGTTAAGAAACACGGGCGTTTCGTAACAGGATGGGTAGAAGGAACATTAAGAGAGCAATTTAAGGATATAAGATAAGGAGATTTAAGTTATGGATAAACATATTGATGAGTGTGCGAAGGTGTTTCTAAGAGATCAGAAACAGCTTTTCGATGAGCCTGTTGCATATGATTTAGAGGAGGCTAAGGAATTCTTAGAGGACTGTATGGCAGTATACTGCAAGGATATTAAAGAGTTAAGAGAAGTTATGGATGATGAAGGTATGGATGTATCTGATTTAAGCAATGATGAGCTTCTTGAGCAGTTAGAAGTATTCAAGCTTGATAATGGCGGATATTTCTTCGTGGAAGGATAGTACAGATGCGTATAAATGTTGTATGTGTAGGCAAGATTAAGGAAAAGTTTTATACCCAGGCAGTTGATGAGTATTCCAAGAGACTTTCAAGATATTGTAAGTTGGATATAGTTGAACTGGCTGATGAGAAAACACCGGATAATGCAAGTAATGTTGTCAATGAACAGATTAAGAATAAGGAAGGGGAGAGAATCCTTTCTGTCATTAAAGATGATGCTTATGTATGTGCACTTGCAATAGAAGGAAAAATGCTTGATTCTGTTGAACTTTCTGAGAAGATTGACAGACTTGGAATAGAAGGAACAAGTAACATAACATTTGTAATAGGAGGCTCTTTGGGACTTGCAGATGCAGTACTTAAGAGAGCTGATTATAAGCTGAGTTTTTCAAGGATGACATTTCCACACCAGCTTATGAGAGTTATTCTTTTGGAACAGATATACAGGGCTTACAGGATTATGAAGAATGAGCCATATCACAAATAATTAAAGAGGATAGAATATGAAAAGAAGAAAAAAACCATTTATTATATTAGCAGTTATTCTTGTTGTAGTTTTATTGGTTGCAGGATATATTAAGTTCTTTAATGGACGTCTGATATATTTTACAACAGGAATGAAGAGCGGTGAGCTTATTAAGACAGCAGGACAGAAGATAACTTATACATGCGAGGCAGATATTCTCATGTCTGATGTGAAGAAGGAATATGAGGAAATGTTTGGCAGTAATATATGGAGAGAGAAAATTGGTGATGCTGATTTTGAAAGCTATATTAAGGACCAGATTAAGAGTAAGTTAATGCGCGTCAAGGCTATGAATGTTAAGGCTAAGGAACGCGGTGTTGTGCTTGGAAGAGAAGAAAAAGATTCTGTGGGTAAGGCTGTTGATGCATTTTACAATGAATTAACAGAATCGCAGATAAGCAGTACAGGAATAACTAAGGATAAACTGAATACAATGTTTACTGAATTTGCAATAGCACAGAAACTCTACGATGACCTTACTTCCAGCATGGATATTGAAGTAAGCGCAGATGAGGCAAGAGTTATTGATATCCAGTATATTGTATCAGATTCAGAGGAAAATATTAATAAGGCATATAATCTTGTGAATTCAGGAAGTTCATTCTTTGCTGTTGCCAAGGAATACAATGCGGATGGCGAATATGAGTACGAACTGAAACGTGGCGAGATGGATGCAGCATTTGAAAAAGCAGCATTCAATCTGTCTACTGGTGAGATGAGCAGTATAGTTGAGTCAGCAGGCAGATATTACATTATAAGATGTACATCGGATAATGATAAGGCTAAGACCGAGGTTAATAAGTCTGCAATTCTTGAAAAGAGAAAGTTAGAGCAGTTTAATACTGATTTTGAGAAATATGAAGCTGGTATATATATGGAATTTAATAATAGCGAATGGAAGAAATTAAGTATTCAGGATGCGTATACGTTGGGAAGCAGCTTTGAGGATACTTTCAATGCGTATTTTGGAAAGTAAAGAGGAGAGTAATTAATAATGGCAGCTAATAAATATGATGCTAACAGTATATCAATACTGGAGGGTCTTGAAGCGGTAAGAATGAGACCAGGTATGTATATTGGAAGTGTCGGAACAAAAGGTCTTAATCATCTTATATATGAGATTGCGGATAATTCAGTGGATGAACATCTTGCGGGTTTTTGTACACAGATAAATGTAACTCTTAATGATGATGGAACAGCAACTATCAAGGATAATGGACGAGGTATTCCTATCGGAATCCATCCTAAAGCCGGAATACCTGCGGTTGAGGTTGTATTTACAGTACTTCATGCAGGCGGCAAGTTCGGAGATGGCGGATATAAGATATCAGGAGGACTTCACGGCGTTGGTGCATCTGTAGTTAATGCACTTTCTGTATGGCTTGAGGTTGAGATAAGAGTTGATGGTGGTGTGTACAAGCAAAGATACGAGCGTGGAAAAGCAACAGCGCCGCTTGAAAAGATTGGTACATGCAGAAAAAATGATACTGGTACAACTGTTACATTTCTTCCTGATGGAGAAATATTTGAAAAGACTAGATTCAAAGCAGACGCGATAAAGAGCAGGCTTCATGAGACTGCATATCTTAATCCGGGGCTTACAATTGAGTTTGAAGATAAGAGAAAGGGCAGCGAGGATAAGGAAACTTTCCATGAGCCTGACGGACTTAAGGCATATATCAAAGACCTTAACAATGGCAAAGAGACAGTATGCGATATCGTCTACTTTAAGAAGAAGCAGGAAGATATTGAGGTTGAAGTAGCATTTCAGTTTGTTAATGAATTTGAGGAAAATATTCTTGGCTTCTGTAATAACATATACACTCAGGAGGGTGGAACGCATATTACAGGCTTTAAGACCAAGTTTACAATGATTATCAACCAGTATGCGAGAGAACTTGGCATCTTAAAGGATAAGGATGCGAACTTTACAGGTCTTGATGTAAGAAATGGTATGACTGCAGTTGTTGCAGTTAAGCACCCTGCACCAAGATTTGAGGGACAGACCAAGACCAAGCTTGATAATCCGGATGCTGGTACAGTTGTTGCAAATGTAACAGGAGACGAGGTACAGCTTTATTTCGACAGACATTTGGACGACCTTAACGCTGTAATTGCATGTGCTGAAAAATCTGCGAAGATACGAAAAGCAGAAGAAAAGGCTAAGACAAATATGCTTACAAAGCAGAAGTTCTCTATAGACAGCAACGGAAAGCTTGCCAACTGTGAGAGCAAGAATCCGGAGGAATGTGAGGTGTTCATTGTTGAGGGAGATTCAGCTGGAGGTTCAGCAAAGACTGCAAGAAACAGAAGAACTCAGGCAATTCTTCCAATCAGAGGTAAGATTCTTAATGTTGAAAAGGCAAGTATAGATAAGGTACTTGCCAATGCCGAGATTAAGACAATGATTAATTCATTCAACTGTGGATTTTTAGAGGGCTACGGCAATGACTTTGATATCAGCAGATTAAGATATAATAAGATTATTATCATGACTGATGCCGATGTGGATGGAGCACATATTGATACACTGCTTCTTACATTTTTCTACAGATTCATGCCTGAGCTTATTAATCAGGGACATGTATATATTGCTACACCTCCTCTTTATAAGGTTGTTCCTAAGAAGGGCGAGGGTGAATATCTATATGATGACAAGGCACTTGAGGATTACAGAAAGAAGCATACGTCAGGAACATTTACACTTCAGAGATACAAAGGACTTGGAGAGATGGATCCTGACCAGCTATGGGAGACAACTCTTAATCCTGAAACAAGAATTTTAAAGCAGGTTGAGATTGAGGATGCAAGGCTTGCAACTGAGGTTACAGCAATGCTTATGGGTACAGATGTACCACCTAGAAGAGAATTTATATATACGCATGCTAATGAAGCTGAGATTGATGCGTAAAAGCTAAAGGAGTAGAAAATGGCTGAGAAGATTATAAGGACTGAATATTCTGAGGTTATGCAGAAGTCCTATATAGATTATTCCATGAGCGTTATTACAGCAAGAGCACTTCCTGATGTAAGGGACGGTTTAAAGCCGGTACAGAGAAGGGTGCTGTACGCCATGGACCAGTTGGGGCTTAATTACGACAAGCCTCACAGAAAGTCTGCACGTATCGTTGGTGATACAATGGGTAAATACCATCCACATGGTGACAGTTCAATATATGAGACACTTGTTGTACTTTCACAGGATTTTAAGAAGGGTATGGCGCTTGTTGACGGACACGGAAACTTTGGCTCTATCGAAGGTGACGGAGCTGCCGCCATGCGATATACAGAAGCTAAGTTAAAGAAGTTCACACAGGATGTATATCTTGCTGACCTTGATAAAAATGTTGTGGATTTCGTGCCTAACTTTGATGAGACAGAAAAAGAGCCTGAGGTTCTTCCTGTAAGAGTACCTAATCTGCTTGTAAATGGTGCAGATGGTATTGCGGTTGGTATGACAACTAATATCCCTCCACACAATCTTTCAGAGGTTGTTGATGCAGTATGTGCATATATGGATAATGAGGATATCACAACAGACGAGCTTATGCAGCTCTGCCTTGGGCCGGATTTTCCTACAGGTGGAATTGTAATTAATAAAAGCGAGCTTGGTGCAATATATGAGACTGGAACAGGTAAGATTAAGTTAAGAGGCAAGGTTGTATTTGAGCCTGCCAAGAACCGTTCTGAGAAGGACAAGCTTGTTATTACAGAGATTCCATATACAATGATTGGTGCTAACATAGGTAAATTTATATCTGATGTTGTAAGCCTTATAGAAACTAAGAAAACTACCGATATTGTCGACATTTCCAATGAATCTTCTAAGGAAGGAATAAGAATTGTCCTTGAACTTAAGAAGAACGCTGATGTCAAGAATCTTGAAAATCTTCTTTACAAGAAGACCAAGTTGGAAGATACATTTGGCGTAAATATGCTGGCTATCGTTGATGGAAGACCTGAGACCTTAGGTATTAAGGATATAATAAAACACCACATTAATTTCCAGTATGAGCTTGCTACAAGAAAGTACACAACACTTCTTGAAAAGGAGAAGGCTAATAGGGAGATTAAGGAAGGTCTTATAAGAGCATGTGATATTATTGACCTTATTATCGAGATATTACGAGGCAGCGCTAATCTCAAGATGGCTAAGGACTGCCTTGTTAATGGTAATGTTGAGGGAATCAAGTTTAAGTCAGAGCAGTCAAAAAAGCAGGCTGCAGGTCTTGATTTCACAGAAAGACAGGCTGGCGCAATATTGGAAATGCGTCTGTACAAGCTGATTGGCCTTGAAATTCTTAATCTTCAGAAGGAATATGATGAATGTGTCAAGAAGATTGAGAAGTATGAAAAGATACTTGGCAGCAGAAAAGAGATGGCTAAGGTTATCAAGTCTGACCTTCTTAATATTAAGAAGGAATATGGTGTTGCAAGAAGAACTGTAATCGAAGATGGAGAAGTTGCTGTATTTGAGGAAAAGAAGATTCCTGAGATGGAAGTTATGTTCATCATGGACAGATTCGGATATGCAAGAACTATTGATATGGCTGCATTTGAGAGAAATAAAGAGGCTGTATTTAATGAGAATAAATATGTCATTCCGGTAATGAACACAGATAAAATCTGCATATTTACTGATACGGGAGAGCTGCACCAGTTAAAGATAAAGGATCTTCCGTTCACTAAGTTCAGAGATAAAGGCACTCCGATTGATAATCTGTGTAACTATGACAGTTCTAAGGAGATAATTGTGTACATTACTCCATTTGAACGACTTAAGAATCAGAAAATGCTGTTTGTCACAAGACAGGGAATGATGAAGCTTGTAGACAGCGAAGAATTCCAGGTTGCAAAGCGTACAGTTGCATGTACCAAATTAGCAGATGAAGATAAGCTTATCGGAATGTATTCAACAGACGCAAGAGTAGAGATTTATTCCAAATTCTCGCTTGATGGTGAAATCAAGGAAGAAGAGGTTGTCGAGAGCAACCAGAATGTAATTGTACAGACAGAAAATGGAGTGTTCTTAAAATTTCCATTAACAGACATTCCAATGAAGAAGAAGAGTGCTGTTGGCGTAAGAGGAATCAAGCTTTCAAAAGATGATTATATAGAAGATGTATTTCTGCTTACAGAAGGTGACGAGTTCACAATGGAATATAAGGGCAAGAGTATCAGCTTTGCCAAGATGAAGACGGCACACAGGGATACTAAGGGGACTAAGATAAGAGTATAGTTGTTTAACGGTTGGAGAGTCGAAGAAGTGCTTCACACCATCACAACTAAGGTAAGCTGTCATAGTGGCTGTAAATGCCGCCATATACAGAGTTTATAACGGTGCTGGAAATCAAACGCGCTTCGCTTGAACGAGATTTCCAGCACCGAACTTTTGTATATGGCGGTATTAACACCCACACGGACAGCTTACAATTTAGTTGTGATGGTGTGAAGCACTTCTTCGACATGACCACCCTTAAAAAAGTATATTTTTCTAAAATATAAATGGATAGTTATTTAAATTGTTTTTGGATTGTCGAGACTACATTTGAAAGAATAATTTGACCAGCGAGGTCACTTTGTTAGTTAGAATATGGTATGGGATTATCCATACCATTTTTTAAATACTGGAGACATATGGCATGAAACAAAATCGGTACTTCGCGGTGGTAGTGTCTGTGAGTTAAGCGTTAGCGACAACGGCATGTAAGCTTACCGTGTGGGTGTTAATGCCGCTATATACAAAAGTTCGGTGCAGGAAATCTCGTTCAAGCGAAGCGCGTTTGATTTCCTGCACCGTTATAAACTCTGTATATGGCGGCATTTACAGCCACTAGGTCAGCTTACCTAAAGTTGGCACTAATGCTTAACTCACAGACTGTACAACCCCGAAATACTCTTAATTCTCCTTCATATACTCATCATAAATAGCAATAACCTTATTCATAACCTCCGGACCAGGAGCGCCAAGAGTAAGTCTCTTATCTACACAAGTCTGGAGGCTGATTGCCTCGTAGATATCTTCATCAAATACAGGACTTACAGCCTTGTATTCTTCAAGTGAAAGGTCATCAAGTGCAATATTTTTCTCAATGCACATAAGAACAAGCTGGCCGACAATACCGTGGGCTTCTCTGAAAGGAACTCCCTTTTTAACAAGGTAGTCAGCAGCATCAGTAGCATTAGTGAAGCCGTTCTTTGCTGAAGCTTCCATTCTCTTATTGTTGAACTTCATAGTATCAATCATTCCCTTGAAAAGGCTGATGCAGCCTTTAGCTGTGTCAAATGCGTCAAATGATAATTCTTTATCTTCCTGCATATCTTTGTTGTAAGCAAGAGGAATACCCTTCATTGTTGTAAGGAGACTCATAAGAGCACCATATACTCTGCCTGTCTTACCTCTTACAAGCTCTGCGATATCAGGGTTCTTTTTCTGAGGCATAATAGAGCTTCCTGTACTGAAAGCGTCATCAAGTTCGATGAATCTGTATTCGTTAGAATTCCAGATGCATATTTCCTCAGAGAAACGGCTTAAATGCATCATGATAGTTGATAATGCAGATAAGAATTCAATAAGGTAATCTCTGTCAGAAACAGAATCCATGCTGTTGAGTGTTGGTCCGTAGAAACCAAGAAGAGAAGCAGTAAGTTCTCTGTCTAATGGATAAGTTGTTCCTGCAAGTGCGCCTGCACCAAGAGGACAGTAGTTCATTCTTTCATATATATCGTGAAGTCTGCTTCTGTCGCGCTTGAACATTTCGAAATATGCTCCGAAATGATGGGCAACAGTAACAGGCTGTGCCTTCTGAAGATGAGTAAATCCAGGCATAAATGTATGAGTATTCTCTTTCATGATTCTTAAGATAACAGCCATAAGCTCTTTAAGCTCAGCATCAGTATTAAGAACTTCCTGCCTTGTGAAAAGTCTCATATCAAGAGCAACCTGGTCATTTCTGCTTCGTCCTGTGTGAAGTCTCTTTCCGGCATCACCGATTCTCTCAATAAGAGTAGCCTCCATAAATGTATGGATATCCTCGTATTCATCAGTGATTTCAAGTTTTCCTGATTCAATATCAGCAAGAATTCCCTTAAGACCTTCTACAATCTGCTCACTTTCGCTTTCAGGAATAATTCCCTGCTTGCCAAGCATAGTAGCATGTGCGATACTTCCTTCAATATCCTGCTTATAGAACTTCTGGTCAAATGAAATTGATGCATTGAAGTTGTTAACAAGCTCATTAGTTTCTTTGGTGAATCGTCCACCCCATAATTTCATTTATAAATCCTCCTTGGTTTCATTGTCTTTTAAATTATAATCTGATGTATCATCTTCGAAATCCGGAGATTCGAGATTATCAAAATCATTCATTTCATCAAGAATAGTTTCTTGTATATTCTTATTAAGGAAATTGTCGTCCTCATTATCAGAATGAGCTTCTGCAACAGATTCTATAACAGGAAGTTCAAGATACTTTCTGATGAAAACAGGCCAGTTATAAGTATGTATTCTGCCGTTCCTTATAAGACGGGCAGACACATATATGCCAATCAATATAATAATGCTAAATGCAGTTAAAACGCAACCCAATATTAAATTGTGTGGAACATACCTTAATTCAAGTGAGTGTGTTCCGGCTGGAACATCAACACATAACAAAGCGTTCTTCCATACAAATGTATCTACACGTTTGCCATCAACATATACAGACCATCCGGCATCGTGCGGAATAGAAAACAGAACAGTCTTGTCAGAAGATAAGCTGATTGATCCTTTAAAATGAGTATCTGTATATGAATCAACCTGATAACTTTCTGCATTGAGAATATTGTAAGCCTTGATTAACTTATCAGAATCAAGCATATAAGCAGTAAGATTCATACCTGTTTCGGCGGTAACTTCCACTGTGTCAGATTTTGTGACATAACCTACATCAATAATTCTGTTATTACTCTTTAAGTTACTGTAAGAATAAGATTTGTCTGAATTATTAAGCGTTACGGTTATGTAATCAACGGACTGGTTGGCAGCTATAAGATACAAATGTCCATCTTTTTGTGGTTTTATAGTACACTCTGATTCGTTAGGAAATTCATCAACTACAGTGAATACATCACTTATCCCTGTCATATTCTGAATCATAAGATTCTGGTTTTCAATACCGTTATTGGCAGTCATGAAATTCATTTTGGAAGCAGACTGTTCATTAATAGCAAATCCTATCGGAAGAGTATAATTATTTTTATATATGAACTCACCGTCACTTCCTGTATAGTAGCTTCTTAAATTACTTTCTGCAAGAAGCTTGTTGCTTATGGTATATTTAACAGAGAATATCATATCAGTTACTTCTGTGAGACCATTGCATCCATATGCATTGGTTGAATTCTCTAAACCAAGATAATTGAATAGTTTTGACATACTTGCATTACATGTAGAAGAAAATGTGGATACAGTTTTGTAATTATGCCATGCACCATCATTTTTGGTTCTTGCACCAAAAAGCTTGTCCATACGGTAAAATGAATCGTCATTATCAGCAACTGTTTTAGTAACAGTCTTTACTGCATCATAATCAAGAAGATATGATGTACGGCTCGTTGTACCGATACCTGTTGAATCCATATTAAGAGTACATTCTATGATTGATACAGAAAATGTGAGCAGAAGTACAAGTGGTATTTTAAGCTTTGCATTATTGTTAATAAATATAAGAAGAGCATATAACAATATGAATATTCCACTTACATATGCAATCTTGAATGAATAAGTACTTCCTTCCGCCATAAATAACTGTTCAAAAAGAACAAGCAGACCGATTGAAATCCATAATGAAGTACCAATTTGTTTATTAGATAACTCTTTTATATTATATACAGCCTCAAAACACATAGTAAGAACAAAAAATATGTAGATAAAAGACTGTCTGCATGGAAGACTGTTTGGAAAATGCAGTCCGTGCCATATATAATTAGGTATATTGAGGTTAAATGCTGTTAAGAAAATCAGAAGAATTATACATTTTCCGATTTTTTCACGGGCATTGATTTTTTTGCACATAACATAGAGCGGAATAAGCAAAAATACAGCAACACCACAATATATGTTAGGAAAATGTTCAAGTCCGAGATGGACAGGAACATTAATAAGCTGCCTTGTAAGCATTGAAAGTATACTGAAATATGATTTTAACTGTGCAGGAAATGAAGTGTCACTTGATGCAGATAAAGAAAATGTATAAAATTCCGGCAGTAAAAGGCAGGCACCAAGTCCGCCTGCGAGGAGTGAATATATACAGAAATTAATGAATTTCTTTACATATTGTAATATGCTTACCGGACCATTATATGAAATCATAAGTACGATAAAGTAAATAACAACAGAAATACATACCATGATTGAAATATAATAGTTGGTAAATATACATAATCCCAGTGTTACACAGTAGAAGATACATTTATTTTCATTAACAAGTCTTTCAAGACCAAGCATTATAAGTGGTAATAATATTACGCAGTCAAGCCACATGATGTTCCAGCTGTATGCTGCAATGAATCCGGACATTCCATAGAACATGCCAAACAGGGCAGCTACACAGTTTTTAGTATCGAAATGTCTGGTTATGTAATATGTTATTGCAAGACTGCTGCCGGCAATTTTTAATATGATAAGGGAATTCATAATCTCAATCATATATTTCTGCGGAAATAACACAATAAACCAGTTCGCGGGACTGGCAAGATAATACGCATATAATGATGTAAAGTTGGTTCCCATACCAATATCCCATGAATAGGTAAGACTTTCACCATTCCTTATCTTGTGCCACAATTCCGAAAAGAAAGGGGCATACTGGTGATACATGTCTGATCTTAGATAGCAGTCGCTTCCCCATGGAAATATTTCCCGGGTATAATAGAGTGCTGCCATCATAATTAAAGGAAGCACAAATGCTATTACATAAGTCAGATTAGAATTAAGAATTGATTTCTTTGAAGATGTCATGGCTTTCCTCCCTTAGCCGATAATAGTAACATTTTACCAAAGAACGAAAAAAGTGTAAATAATTATAGTTAAATTAGACTTGTATTCGATAGGACAATTTTGTAAAATAGAAAGGTACGCAAAAGGGATTTCCTTAGGGTAATACTTAAGGAGAGTGTACATGGATTACAAGCAATTATATAAGAAACACAAAAAAGCTGTACAATACACAATATGTGCAGTTTTTATAATGATAGCAGGTGTTATATATCTGGCTGGAAGAAAGAATATGTCTGCGTCTGAGGACACATTTGCAGATAAGGGTGTCTTAAAAGGTACAGAAGAAGTGAGTGGTACTGATTATGAAACATTAGTCAGTGACATATATGTGTATATATGCGGACATGTTAATTCACCAGGGGTTGTTAAGTGTCAAAGCGGCATGAGATTATATGAGGCAGTTGAACTGGCGGGAGGGGCTGATGATTCTGCTGATATGTCTTTAGTAAATCTGGCAGAACCGGTTAATGATGGGGAACGTATATATATACCATCATATGGTGAAGATATACCTGTTATGGAAGAAGAGACAAAGGGGCTTATTAATATTAATAAGGCAACGGCTGAGGAACTGATGACGCTTCCGGGGATAGGAAGTTCAAGGGCAGCAGATATAGTAAGTTACAGGACAGATAATGGCAGATTTCAGACCATAGAAGATATTATGAAAGTATCTGGAATTAAGGAAGCTGCATTTAACAAGATAAGGAATTACATATGCGTATGATGAAGGCATATTGGTGAAAAGTAAAAGGAGTAGATTATGGCAGGCAGAGTTTTGGTTGTTGATGATGAGAAAATGATTGTTAAGGGACTTAAGTTCAGTCTTATGCAGGATTATAGTGTTGTAGACTGTGCTTATGACGGAGAGGAAGCCCTTGAATATGCTAAGAACAATGAATATGACATAATCCTTCTTGATATAATGCTTCCTAAGCTTGATGGATTGTCAGTATGCCAGCAGATAAGAGAATTCTCAGATGTTCCTATTATTATGCTTACAGCCAAAGGCGATGATATGGATAAAATCCTTGGACTTGAGTATGGTGCAGATGATTATATTACCAAGCCATTTAACATTCTTGAGGTTAAAGCGAGAATGAAAGCAATCTTAAGAAGAAATGCAGTTACAGAAAAGAAGGTAGCAAAGAGTAATGTAATTAATGCAGGTGATATGAAGATAGACTGTGACAGCCGTAATCTTTATATTGCGGGAAGACCGATTAATCTTACAGCCAAGGAGTTCGACCTTCTTGAACTGTTGGCAGTTAATCCTGGCAAGGTATACAGCAGGGATAACCTTCTTAAAGCTGTTTGGGGACAGGATTATTCAGGCGATGGCAGAACAGTGGATGTCCATATGAGAAGACTTCGTGAGAAGATTGAAGATAATCCAAGTGAACCAAAGTATGTTCACACTAAGTGGGGAGTAGGTTACTATTTTAATGTTTAATAAAAATAAGAAAAGAAATGACCATAGAAGAATCTTTTTTGATAGGGGATTTGAGTCTTTTTTTAGGTTCATTAATAAATATTCAACAAGACAGTTTGCGGTTGCTGCAGTTATAATTGCGGTGGCCGTAATCAGTACATTTGAAGGATTTGAATATATATACAAGGAGTCTGTAATTACAAGACAGACAGCTATAATACAGAATGAAGCTGTTCTTATTGCAGCAGAGTATTCTAATTATGAGAGCCTTGATGCTGCTGAGAATAATAATATGAACAGCAGACTCAGCAGTTATTCAGCACTTAACCAGATAAGAATAAGAGTGGTTAATCTTAATTATGTTATCAGTGTTGATACTTATGCGATTGATACGAATAAGACAATTCTTAATTCAAGAGTATTCGATATATTCAGTAATCATAAGAACAGTTCAGGATATGACAAGAAAACCGGCAATATACAGGCTGCAGTTCCTGTATACAATGATTCAGGCACATTTATAGCTGTTCTTATTGCAGATCTTGATTATACAGAGATTGATGCAATGTTTCATGATGTTAACGGACAGAATAATAATATCAAAGTCGTTATCATAACAATATGCCTGGTAGTACTTATTATAGGGATATATTTACTTAACAGACCGGTAAAGCGTGTGCTTGATATTGTTTCTAATGTAAGTGCAGGACACACTGATGAGCGGATTCCTGTTAAAGGTTATACAGAGATACGTGAGATAGCTGATGATTTTAATAACATTATGGACAGGGCTAATGAGACAGACCAGTCCAGAGCAGAATTTGTATCTAATGTGTCACATGAATTAAAGACTCCTATTACGTCAATCAAAGTGCTTGCAGAGTCACTTAATACTCAGGAGAATGTTCCTTTAGAGGTGTATCAGGAATTCATGCAGGATATTGTAAGTGAGATTGACAGGGAAAGTAAGATTATTGAAGATCTTCTTACACTTGTAAGAATGGACAAGTCAGCAGCAACACTTAATATTTCATCTGTTAATATGAATGAGTTGCTTGAGATGACACTCAAGAGGCTTAAGCCATTGGCACAGAAAAAGAACATTGAACTGCTTTTTGAAAGTTTCAGACCGGTTGTTGCGCAGATTGATGAAGTCAAGATGACACAGGTTATATCCAACCTTGTTGAGAATTCTATCAAATACAATGTGGAAGATGGATGGGTACATGTTTCACTGAATGCAGACTATCAATATTTCTATATAAGAGTTGAAGATTCAGGAATAGGAATACCGGAAGAAAGCATTAATAAGATTTTTGAGAGATTTTACAGGGTTGACAAGGCAAGATCCCGTGAAACAGGCGGAACAGGACTTGGACTTGCAATCGTGAAGAATATTATTCTCATGCATCATGGTACAATCAAGGTTCACAGTGAAGAAAATATCGGAACAACATTTACAATGAGAATACCGCTTAATTATGTTGACAGCCAGCAGTAATGCAGACAGAAGTATGCCGGTGTAATGATTATAAGCCGTTAAGAATTACAAGATAAAAAGGAGGCAGTTATGATGGGACATATAAGGAAAGCTATTATGAAATTAACATTCGTTATAATTGTTATTTCAGTCACATTTATAACTGTTTCATGTTCTTCGCAGAAGGAAGGAACTGCATATTCTGTATATTATCTTAATGAAGATGGAACATCACTAACTGAAGGCAGGGTGTACATTGAAAGTCAGGATGCTGTTTCTGTTGCAAATGAACTTATTGAAAAAATGAATGTGGCAAAAGGCAGGCATACAAGCATAATTAAGCCAGTGTATGTATCGCAGCCGGCGGTTGAAATTAATGGAATATATGCAGATGTCTATTATGACAGCTCTTATTATGGAATGAAACCAAGTACTGAAGTACTTTACAGGGCAGCAGTTGTAAAAGAATTGTCACAGATAAGTGATGTTCTGTATGTAAGATTTTATGTTGATGGTAAGGATGCTGTGTATGAAGATGGAACAATCATAGGAAATATGAGTGCAGAGGATTTCGTTGATACACAGGAAGGGGATATTGCAGATGTGAAGTGGAAAACAATTAATCTGTATTTCGCTAATAAATCTGGTGATGCTCTTGTAAAGAACAGTCAGAGAATCTGTTATAACAAGAATGTATCTGTAGAGAAGGTTGTTGTAGAACAGCTTATCAAAGGAACAAGTGAAGCAGGATGTTATCAGAGTATACCATCAAGCACCAAGCTTCTCAGCATATCAGTTGTAGACAAAATATGTTACGTTAATTTCAGTCAGGAATTCGTGAATGATATGGTTAATGCCAGGAGTAATATTGCAATATATTCGGTTGTTAATTCACTTGCCGGACTTGATGGTATTGACGGTGTAAAGATTATGGTAAAAGGCAATTCTAATCTGATGTACAGAGATGTTATAAGTCTTGATACAGTATTTTATATGAATAATGAACTTATTAATAAAGATGTAACTGATAATTAGTTGATTATGGTGGTCGTTTCTGGAAAGGATTTTATTGAGAAGGCCATTTTTAGTGGCAGCAGTTCTAAGCGTTGCTGCCGTATATTTTTCTGTATATGCTTCTGCATATATCGTGATTATAGTGGGGATTCTGGTGGCTGCCGGATTTCTCATATATCTTAAGCACACAGGAATCCCCATATTTTATGTGCTTTTTATTATGATGTTTCCAGTTATGTGTCTAAGAACTAAAGATTATACAGATAAGCTGCAGTTTCAGGGAAACCTGTCTGAAAAGTTGTATACTGCAGATGTTAAAGGTTATGTAACGGGCATTATGCGTGGAGACAACTCATATACAATCCAGATAAGGAATGCACGAATAACTCTGGATTCATGTGGAACCCGGTTAAAATGTGGCATAAATATATACTCTAAAGAAGATTCTTTCGTTGCTGGCGATTATGCAAATCTTAAGGTCAGCCTGAAAGACTACAGTATGCCTACCAATGAGGGGCAGTTTAATTCGAGAAAATATTATACATCACAGGGATTCATATATTGTGCAGATGTGATTGAGGTAATAGAAGTAAAAAGGGACAACACGTATCTTTCTTATGTATACAGATTGTCTGAGTCTGTAAAAAATATATATAAAAAAGTGTATTCTTCGCATAATGCCGGAATTATGCAGTCAATTGTGCTTGGAGACAGATCAGGGCTTGATGATGATGTGAAAATGCTTTACCAGAAGAATGGAATATCACATATTCTGGCTATAAGTGCACTTCATGTTTCACTTGTAGGAATGTGTATATATGATTTTCTGAAAAGAAAGACAGGAAGAATAGTATCGGCATGTATCAGTACATTTCTTATCCTGTCATATCTGTGTATGACAGGATACAGTGCATCTGCAAGCCGGGCAGTGATAATGATTCTTGTATATATGCTTGCTGATGTGCTTGGAAGAACGAGTGATGGAGCAAATACACTAGGCATTGCAACTGTTATTCTTCTCTGGATTAATCCGTATAATATTGTTAATTCAGCTTTCTGGCTGTCATTTCTTGCTATGTCAGGAATTATATTTGTTAAACCGCTGCTTTCTGATGATAAATCAATATTAATATATGTAAAACGTCCAGATAAAAAGCATATTACATTCAAGCAAATGATTGTGTTCGGGTTAGCGGATTCAATTATAACAGGAATTAGCATTACAATAACAACACTGCCTGTTATGCTTGTTATATCTGGTCAGGTGCCTGTAATAAGTCTGTTTCTTAATATAATTGTGATTCCGCTTATGTCCGTTATAATGATGAGCGGAATATTTACAGGGATTACAGGAATGTTTTCAATTGGTGCTGCATGCTTTTTTGCAGGTGCTGGTGGGTATATACTTGATTTCTATAATGTGCTTTGTAAAATCTCATCACATTTTAAATATGCTGTAATAGTTACGGGAGCACCGGATAATTCAAGAATTGTGTTATATTTCATGGTTCTTATAGTCTGGGTGCTGGTGCATGTTTTATTAAAGAATAAAAGAGCAGATACTATATGTCTGGGTCTTCTTATGCTGGTTATGACAGGACTTCATTATGATATCAATGCAGATATGAAGGCAGCCATGCTTGATGTGGGACAGGGGGATTCTATTGCTGTGCATACTAAGGATGGTCTGAATGTTTTATTTGATGGAGGAAGCACGACAAAGAAGAATGTTGGTAGATATACTATATACAGTTATCTAAAGCATTGTGGAGTAAGAAAGCTTGATTATGTATTTGTCAGTCATCCTGATAAAGATCATATCAATGGAATATATGAACTTATTGAAATGCGAGACAATACATTTGAGATTGGAACTGTTGTGCTGCCGGAAATCAGGCGGACTATGGCAGTAAAGAAGCAGGTTGATGATGATATGTCGAAGTTAGAGAAGACATTGAAAGCTGCTGGGATTAATGTTGTTTATGCTGTTGCAGGTGATTGTATTAAATCGGGAGAATTTTCGGTTAAGTGTATGCACCCATGCGATGGTTACGATTACGAGTCAGCTAATGATTATTCTGCTGTATATCTTGTAGAATATGGAGATTTTTCTATGCTTATGACAGGTGATGCGGAAAAGAAGGCAGAAAAGTGCATTGTTGAGGATGTCAATAGGATAGCAGGAGATGCTGACACATCAGCACGGCTTGTGTCAGTTAATATATTGAAAGTCGGACATCATGGAAGTAAGGGGGCGAGTTCGGAAGAATTTTTAAGTTATATAAAGCCTGAAACTGCATTGATATCTTGTGGAGCCGGTAATTCATATGGACATCCTCATACAGAAACTTTAAAGAGATTGTCGGGGATTAAAGCAAAGGTGTATAGGACGGACGAAAGTGGAGAGATTGCGGTGCGTGTCAGGGAGGGCTCGTATAAAATTGAGATGTTTAAAGAATTGAAAGGATAGAACCGTGAAGATGCGGAACAGATTGTGAGGAAATATTTTTCAACTTGAACCACTGGTACATATCTGATACTATTATTAAAGATTAGAAACGGAGGCAGCAGGTTTGAAGGTCATAAGTGATGATATTAAGAAGGGTGAATTTAAGAGCGTGTATCTTCTGTATGGAGAGGAAGAGTATCTTAAGAAGCAATACAGAGACAGATTGAAGAATGCCATAGTTGGTGATGATACTATGAATTATTCATATTATGATTCAGATAATGCCAGTGTTAAGGATATAATTGATGTATGTGAAACAATGCCTTTCTTTGCCCAGAAGAGACTTGTTGTAATGGAGAATACAGGATTTTTAAAGAGTTCTAATGAAGAACTGGCTGATTATATTAAGCATATCCCTGACTACCTTATTATTGTTATGGTTGAGAAAGAGGTTGACAAGCGTAATAAGGTGTATAAGGCAATAGACGCCGTAGGATATGTATGTGAGATGAAGCCACAGTCAACTGCTACTCTTGAAAAATGGATAGCGGGACTTCTGGCTAAAGATAGTTTAAGAATAAGCCGTGATGCATGTGACCTGATTCTTGATAAGACAGGTGCAGGCATGGATTATATAAAGCAGGAGACTGAGAAGCTTGCAAGTTACTGTCAGGGAAGGGAAGTTGTTACAGTGGAAGACGTTGAGAAAGTGTGTGCCACACAGACGACAAGCCATATATTTGACATGATAAGTGCGATTGCCAACAAGAAACAGCAGCAGGCACTTGATTTATATTATGATTTATTGGAATTGAAAGAACCTCCGATGAGAATACTATATCTTATAGTCAGACAGTTTAACGGAATATTGCAGGTGAAAGACCTTATGTCAAGGGGAGTTTCAGGGAAAGAGATTGCCTCAAGGATAGGAGCTGCACCATTTGTTGCCGGTAAATATCAGGCACAGGCAAAATATTTCGAGATGAGTACACTTCTTGATGCATTGAATGAATGTGCGAGAACGGAAGAAGCAGTTAAGCAGGGAAGGCTTAATGACAGGCTGGGAGTAGAGCTTATTATAATTAAATACAGTAAATAAAAAAGAACCCGGTGCGAGTGGGTGTCAGCACCGGGTTCTTTAAAATATTAAAATTCTTATTAAGCCATTGCGTTAACAGCTTTAGTAATGTGAGATACTTTTCTAGCAGCAGCGTTCTTGTGGAAGATTCCCTTAGAAGCAGCCTTTTCAATCTCAGCTATAGCAACAGGGAGAACTTCGTTAGCAGCAGCTTTGTCACCAGCAGCAACAGCAGCCTCTACCTTTTTGATATAAGTCTTAACTCTAGACTTAATCGCCTTATTTCTTTCAGCTCTTACCTGACTTGTAATTACTCTCTTCTTAGCAGATTTAATGTTAGCCAATCCGTACACCTCCAAATCATAATTCAATAATAATATCTGTTTCGCATTAAAGCCGGACACGGACGATCTAATGTAAACATACTCACACATTTTATAGTAGAAAAATCTATATGTCAAGAACCAAATGAAGATTTTAGTATAAAAATTTGATTTTTCTACACAATATGTTGTGAGGTGATATGAAAAATGGATAATATCGTGGTGAGAACTGACCTTGCAGTCGAAGCTAATGAAGAGGCTATGAATGGTAGTGGAAGACTAAAAGGCATCAGATTAAGGGAAAGTAAGAAATCAAGAATGGGTGTTAAAGTCACAGAACTACAGGTGACAAATCATTTGGGCGAAGCCGCAATAGGAAGACCTAAGGGAACGTATCTTACAATAGAAGCAGATGAGATTACAGGCGGTGACGAGGACTATGCCAAAGAGGTCATATCTACACTTGCAGGATATATATTCAAGCTTTTAAAACGGATGAATAAGAATGTAAAACCAGAGAGAATCCTTGTTATAGGACTTGGCAATAGAAATATAACATCGGATTCATTAGGACCTGAGGTTGTAGATAACATTTGTATTAATATAAGTGAGGATAAGGATACTGGCGTATGCACGCTTAGTCCGGGAGTTATGGCACAGACTGGAATTGAAACAGCTGGAATTATTAAAGGTGTTGTAAGCCAGATAAAGCCAGATGTATGCATTGCGATAGATGCGCTTGCAGCAAGAAGCGTGAACAGATTAAATAGTACAATACAGCTTTCTGACAAGGGAATTAATCCCGGCTCAGGTGTTGGTAATCACAGAATTGGAATAACTAAGGATAATATTGGTGTACCGGTGCTTGCAATTGGCGTTCCGACTGTTATAGATGCGGAAGGTATTATTCAGGGGGCAGGTAAAATGTATGTAACCCCGAAGGACATTGATTCAGACATCAGGAATATAAGTATTATAATATCCAAAGCAATTAACCGTGTTGGCGTTCATATTCATGGATGACATGAATACAATATAATGGTAACGCAAAACAAGGAGGCTGTATGGGTGATAGAAAGTACAGGCCTGTGTATATGTTTATATTCACAGGCTTAATACTCATGGTGATTATGATGAATTATAGTTTTAATCTTATATATTATGTTCAGAACAGAATCTATGAAAATGCAGTAAAAACGCTGTTTCCAGTAGAAACATATTTTGAAGATAATTATGATGAAAATTCAGGTTCTGTATGGGTTGACTCGGAATATGTTTTCGGAATGACGCAGGATGATAAAGTGCCGGCAACGCAGACGGATGAAGGAGTTGTCGAGGCAGGAGCAGGAGCACTTTCACAGGATACACAGCAGAGTGCACCGGGAAATGTCTATAATATATCTGATTTAAGAAATTATGATTTTCTTATGAAATTCTACACAGTCACATCAATTACTAATCTTACACCAGAAATAATGCGTCCTGATGAGTTTCTTGCAAGAGACCTGTCTTTGGAGAAAAATGTGGATTCTCCGCAGATACTGATATTTCACACACATTCACAGGAAGGATTTACGGATACTGCAGAAGGAGACACATCTACAACAATAATCGGAGTAGGCGATTATCTTACAGATTTACTTACTAATACATATGGTTATAACGTATACCATGATACAACTGTATATGATTATGTTGACGGAAAGCTTGACAGAAGTAAAGCGTATACATATGCAGAAGAAAATGTTGCAAGAATACTTGAAGAGAATCCATCAATTGAGGTTGTAATTGACCTTCACAGGGATGGAGTTCCTGATACAACGAGACTTGTAACGGAAGTAAATGGTGTATCAATGTCTAAAGTTATGCTGTTTAACGGAATAAGCTATAGTAAGACAAAAGGAGATATAGGATACCTTTACAATGCCAACAGGGATGATAATCTTGCAATGAGTCTGCAGATGTATCTGTTAGGAGAAGAATATTATCCGGGTTTGTTAAGAAAAATATATATTAATGCATACCGCTACTGCCTTCATATGAAAGGCAGATCAATGCTTATTGAGGCAGGAGCACAGACTAATACCAGTACAGAGGTAAAAAATGCTATGGTACCATTAGCTGATATGCTTGACAGACTGCTAAGAGGGGAGAAAGCTTACACGGAGTGATTGACGTATGTCTTGTTTTTACTTCGCATATTACCTATAATAATTATAACATACTAATAACAGGAGGCAGATATGAGTAGTACCAACATTTTAGCAGACTTACAGCCACAGGCTGTGTTTAAATATTTTGAACAGATATGTGCAATTCCACATGGTTCTGGTAATGTGAAGAAGATAAGTGATTATCTGTGTGAATTTGCAAAAGAAAGGAATCTGTGGTTTAAACAGGATGAAAGTTATAATGTAATAATCAAGAAACCTGCCAGTGACAGTGAAAGCAAGGCGGCACCGGTTATTCTGCAGGGACATATTGATATGGTAGCAGTAAAGACAGATGATAAGGTTAAAGATATGGAAAAAGAAGGCCTTGACCTGTATATAGAAGACGGATATGTCAAAGCCGACCGCACAACTCTTGGCGCAGATGACGGAATAGCAGTAGCTTACGCACTTGCAATATTGGATAGCAAGGATATGAGCCATCCACCAATAGAGGCTGTCTTTACAGTTGATGAAGAGGTTGGGATGACAGGTGCAGAGGCAATTAATCTTGACTGCCTTGATGGTAAGATTATGCTTAATATAGACTCTGAAGAAGAGGGAATATTCCTTTCGGGATGTGCAGGCGGAGCAACTTTAAAGGCTTCTATCCATTGAATAAATCGGACATTACAGGAACAAAGATTACAATAAAGATTAACGGACTTACAAGCGGACATTCTGGAACAGATATAATATGTCAGCGTGCTAATGCTAATATTCTGATGGGACGCCTTCTTTTTGCAGTTAAAGAATGTGTTAATATTGTAGGCATATCGGGTGGTGAAAAAGACAATTCTATAGCTCCATTTGCTAATGCGGCAATAATGACTCAGGAAGCAGATAAGGTTACCGAGCTTCTTAATAATACTGCAAATGTATTAAAAGAGGAATATTCAGTAACAGACTCACAACTTATTATTACAATAAAAAATGAAGCTGAAAGCAGATGCCAGGCATGTGATGATAAAACAAGCCAGATGATAATAAATGTGCTTAATTATATACCTGATGGTGTTATTAAGATGAGTAATGATATTAAAGGTCTGGTGCAGACATCACTTAATCTTGGTGTTGTTAGTTCTGATGAATCAGCATTTTATACAACATATCTTGTAAGGAGCAGTTCCCAGAGCGAGAAAGAATACCTTACAGATAAAATTGGAGCGATGACTGATTATCTTGGTGGAACATATGAACTTGCAGGAGTATATCCGGCATGGGAATTTAAGAAAGATTCTGCGATAAGAGACATGCTGTGTGATTCTTATAAGAAGCTTTTTGGAAAGGATGCGCTTGTAGAAACAATGCATGCAGGTGTCGAATGTGGAATTATGGCAGCTAAGATTGACGGACTTGACTGTGTATCTTTCGGCCCTGATATAATTGATATTCATACTGTCAAAGAGAAACTTGATATTGAATCAACAAGAAGAACATGGGAACTTATAACTGAAGTTCTTAAACAGCTTGCATAACTTAATAACTATATCTTGTATATGTCGTATCCGGGGAAATGCATTTTTGCAAGCAGAAACCTACCAGATACGACATTTTTTATACCGATTATAACATAAAAATGACGGATTATAACAAAATGGTCACGATACTATATATATTATTGACAAATATTATGTATTAATATAATCTTATACTCGTACAAAATATTTATATTTATCCATGCGCAGGGATATGAGAATTTGAAAGGGAAAGGTATATGGAGTATAAGAAGTTTGTCGAATATATTAAGAAGAATACTGAGTATATTGCAGGAGAGGGAGGCAATGTTACTATCAACCATGTGATTAAGAATAATGGTTGCGAGATGGATGGACTTGTAATTATGGAAAAGGGGAAGGATATTGCACCGACTATATATCTTGAGGGGTTTTATGAGGAGTATACCCGGGGAGAGGATATCAGAAATATTATAAGACAGATTGAGACTGTATATGAGGAGAATAAGAATAATGTCACATTTGATGTTAATATTCTTAAACAGTTCGAGACAATAAAAGACAAGATTGTCTATAAGGTTGTCAATTACAGAAGCAATGAAAAGCTGCTTGAGCAGGTTCCGCATAAAAGAATACTTGATCTTGCTGTGGTGTTTTATTGTCTGCTGGACAAGGAATACGGAAAAAGTGCGACAGCGCTTATATACAATAATAATCTTAAGAACTGGAAAGTAACAATTGATGATGTTTATAAAGCTGCTCTGAAGAATACCCCTGACCTTTTGCATTGCAGGATAAGTTCAATGGCTGCGCTTTTTGAAAAATGCGGGGTTAATGTTGATGGAAAAGATATTGATTTAAGAGATTATGTTCCATCTGATATGTACATTCTCACTAATGAAACGAAGCTCAACGGTGCAGCATGCATTCTTTATGAGAATGTATTATATGATTTTGCACAGAAGCTTGGTGAGGATCTGTATATATTGCCTTCATCAGTGCATGAGGTTATACTGCTTCCTAAATTGTCTGTGTTTGAGAAGGATGAACTTGTTAATATGGTAAGGGAAGTTAATACTGAAGGGGTAGCAGCAGAGGAAGTTCTGTCGGATCATGTGTATGAGTATAACAGAACCCAGAGACTTATAACTATGTAGAATAATCCAGTTAATAATCAAGTAATGTACATGATGGGATTCGAACCCACGATCTTCCGCTCCGGAGGCGAACGCTTTATCCAGCTAAGCTACATGTACATAATATATATTAATTTATATTCTTATCTAATATACATTATTAAATTAAAACCCGCAACAATTGAATTAATTTTTTTCTTTTGTTAAAATTAATACATCTGTATTATAAAAATTGGAGGGAGAATGTCAGAGCGTATTAATAAATATCTCAGTGCCCATGGAGTCTGTTCAAGACGAGAAGCTGACAGGATGATACAAGAAGGACGTATCACAGTTGATGGCAGGATTGCAGATATGGGTGAGATGGTAGAGGACAATACAATTATATGTGTTGATGGCAGAAAGATAGACAGCAGCACACCACCACAGGTAGTCATAGCTTTTAATAAGCCTGTTGGAATTGTATGTACCACAACTGATAAACAGGGGAAGAATAACATAGTAGATTATATAGGATATAAAGAACGAATATATCCTGTAGGCAGACTGGACAAGGATTCTGATGGACTTATACTGCTTACTAATGATGGTGACATGATGGACAAGCTGCTTCGTTCTGTTAATGGACATGAGAAAGAATATATTGTCTCAGTTAATAAACCAATTAATAGAGACTTTATAAAGAGAATGTCGGGGGGAATATATCTTAAGGAACTCGACAGAACTACAAGAAAATGTGTTGTAGAAAAGATATCAGACAGGACATTCAGAATAATTCTTACACAGGGACTTAACAGACAGATAAGAAGAATGTGTGCAGAATGTGGATATAGTGTAACTAAACTGACAAGAATAAGAATTATGAATGTGCAGCTTGGCGATTTAAAGACAGGCGAGTACAGAGAGCTTGACGGAAAAGAACTTAATACACTTTATGAGCAGATATATAAGTAGTTATGTAAGGAGTGGATTATGGATTTATTACAGGAATATTCAGAACTTAAGAAGACGATAGATTATCATATGGATAGATATTACAATCAGGACGAACCAGAGATAAGTGATTATGAGTATGATAAGCTTATGATAAGGCTTAAGGAGATTGAGAAAGAGCATCCTGAATGGGTGACATCTGATTCACCTTCACAGAAGATTGGTGGAACTGTCAAAAGAGAAGCCGGAGTCAAGGTGACTCATAATGTACCTATGTTATCTATAGAAGATGTGTTTTCAGAAGATGCAGTGTGTGCATGGATTGATAAGGTTCATGCCATGCATCCTGACTGCACATTTTCAGTAGAGACTAAGATTGACGGCTTAAGCATGAGTTTAAGATATGCAAAAGAAGCTGATGGAAAGTTGCATTTGCAGTTGGCAGAGACAAGAGGAGACGGTCTTATTGGTGAGGATGTTACAGCTAATGCAAGGGTAATTGGTGATGTATTACAGGTTATTGATCTTCCTTATGATTCACTGGAACTTCGTGGTGAAGTGTATATGAGCCATGAGGATTTTGAAAAATATAATGAAGAACAGGAAAGACTTGAGAAAAAGACAGCCGCTAATCCTAGAAATCTTGCAGCCGGAACATTAAGACAGCTTGATACTTCAATTACTAAGAAGAGAGGGCTTGAGATGTTTATCTTTAATGTACAGGACGGACCAGCTGAGATTATGGAAAGCCACAGTAAGGGAATGGATATATTAAAAGCAGCAGGTGTGCCGGTTGTATATCATAAGATATGCAAGACAAAAGATGAGGTTGTCAGTGCCATTGATGAGATAGGAAGAATGAGAGAAGAACTTCCATATGATATTGATGGGGCTGTTGTTAAGATTGACCATATTGCTTTCAGACAGGAGTTTCCGGCAGGAAGTAAGTATTCAAGCGGACATATTGCATACAAATATCCGCCAGAAGAAAGAGTTGTTGTTATGGATGATATTCTTGTAGATGTGGGAAGAACAGGAAAACTTACATTTACAGGAATATTCCATGATTCGGAAACCGGAAAGCCTGCAAGGCTGTGTGGTACAAGTGTATCAAGAGCTACTCTTCATAATCAGGATTATATTACACAGATGAATGTAGGAATAGGTGGAGAATATAAACTGTTTAAGAGTGGTGAGATTATTCCTAAGCTTAATGGCTGCGTAAAGGTACCTGAGCATGTATTTGAAGCACCAAAGGTATGTCCTGTATGTGGAGAGCCTCTTATAAGAGAAGAGGATACAGCAGATATAAGATGCGTCAATCCTTCATGTGCAGCACAGTTGTCAAGAACAGTGGCGTATTTTACATCACTCGACTGCATGAATATTATGGGGCTTGGTGAAACTCTTGTTGATGCTCTTATAAAATATGGATATATACACAATTATGCTGATATATATACATTGAAAGAACACCGTGATGAACTGATTGAAAAGGGAATTATAGGAAAAGAGAAGAATACTGATAAGCTGCTTGCAGCTATTGAGAAGTCTAAAGAGAACACACCAGACAGACTGCTTACTGCACTTGGAATAAGAAATGTTGGCAAGAATACAGCCAAGCAGATTATGAATTATTATGATAATCTTATGGCGCTTGCTGATGCGGGCGAAGAAGAACTGCAGAATATTCCTGATATAGGTGCAACTACAGCTAAATGTATACATGACTTTTTCCATGATGAAGCTAATATTGAATTGCTGGAAAGGTTAAAACAGTCAGGTCTTAATATGCAGATGCCAGAGAAAAAAGAAATGTCAGATAAGCTTGAAGGAAAGACAATTGTTGTAACAGGAAGCTTTGATAATTACAGCCGTAAGGATATGGAAGAACTGATTGTTTCTAATGGAGGCAAAGCAACAGGAAGTGTCAGCAAAAAGACTGATTATCTTGTTGCAGGAGAGGCAGCAGGCTCTAAGCTTGATAAGGCTAATTCACTGGGGGTTAAGGTGCTTACGATTGATGAATTTATGGAAATGATAAAGTAGAGAAAATTTTTATACAGTTATTAAAGGTGATATGATATAATCAGACAACAATGATAACAGAAAGAAGGAACAATAATGCCAATTAAGATTCAGAGTGACTTACCAGCTAAAGCAGAATTGGAAGAAGAGAATATATTCGTCATGGACGAAAACAGAGCTATTTCACAGAATATAAGACCTTTGGAGATAATAGTTCTTAATCTTATGCCTATAAAGCAGGATACAGAATTACAGCTTTTAAGAGGTTTATCTAATACACCTTTACAGATAGATGTTACATTTTTACAGATGTCATCACATGTTTCAAAGAATACCTCAGCTTCACATATTAAGAAGTTTTATCAGACTTTTGAAGAAGTTAAGAATAATAATTATGATGGAATGATTATTACAGGAGCACCTGTCGAGAAGCTTGATTTTGAAGAAGTTAATTATTGGGATGAACTTACAACAGTAATGGAGTGGTCTAAGAAGCATGTTACATCAACAATTCATATATGCTGGGGGGCGCAGGCAGGACTGTATTACCATTATGGTATTAAGAAGGAATTACTTCCGAGGAAACTGTCAGGCGTGTATAAGCACAGGGTTATGAATAGAAAAGAGCCTTTAGTAAGAGGTTTTGATGATGTGTTCATGGCACCACATTCAAGATATACACAGGCAAGCAGACAGCAGATTATTGATAATCCAAGACTTAAGGTACTTGCGGATTCGGATGAAGCAGGAATATATATTGTACTTGGTGATGGTGGAAAGGAAATATTTGTTATGGGACACCCTGAATATGACAGATTAACTCTTGATCAGGAATATAAGCGTGATATTGATAAAGGAATTGAGCCTGATCTTCCAGTTAATTATTATCCGGATGATGACTGCAACAGAAAACCATTGCTTTCATGGAGAAGCCACGCAAACAATCTCTATACTAACTGGTTGAATTATTATGTATACCAGATAACTCCTTATGACCTTAATGAGAGTTATGATAATTACTGTATTTAAGGGATTTTGCGGAGGATAAAATAAAAGTGCTTACTCCATCTATACACCACATAAATCTATATATTTCTATGTATTTCAATGGCAAAATGGTGTAAAAATGGTGTACGGAAAATTTAATGGTGTACGGATAAAGACAATTAAATAAAAGAGCTTTTGCGTGATGTAAATATGAGAAGAACTTGATAATGTTCTTCTCTTTTTTTATGCCAAAATTAAGTTAGAAAGAGAGGTAGTGCGAATGTTTTCTGATGAAGTTAGAGAAAAAATCTTGAGTAAAGAAGAATTGCAGAAACTTGACTTAGTGACATTATCTCTTGTTATCCACGCAATTGAAGAAGTCTTGGAGGAGGTAGAAGATGATAAACAATCCTTATCAGACAACACCTATGATGAATAATAATTATATGCCTATGCAGAATCCATATGCGGATAGAATGAACTTTTTGCAAAATTATCAGCAGAGCTTACAACAGCCAGTGGCAGGGACACAAATGTCCTTAGCAAATCAACAACCTATGCCACAGCAGATAGCAGGCATTAACGGAAGAATAGTACAGGCGGTTGAAAATATTAATGCAAATGAAGTGCCTATGGATGGCTCAATGGCATTTTTCCCAAAACAGGATATGTCGGAGATTTATGTCAAGGGTTGGAATGCTAACGGAACTATTAATACGATTGTGTATAAGCCTTATACAGAACCAGGCGGAAGCAATGCTGGCAATCCGACAGCTGACATAGAAAACGCTAAATTTACCCTATCAGACGAAAGCACACAGCTATTCTTAAATAATTTTGAAGAGTTATCAGAGAAAATAGGACAGTTGGAAGATAGATTTGATAAATCTTTAGGAACGCAAAGAAAAACTTCAAGAACTCAAAGCAAAGGCGGTGATGAAGAATGAACCCAATTAACATTTTTCAGATGATGAAAGCTGGTCCGCAACAGTTTATACAACAGATGATGGGAAATAATCAGATTATGAGCAATCCTATGATGAAAAACACTATGCAGATGGCACAGCAGGGTAATATGCAAGGCATAGAGCAGATGGCTAGAAATTTATGCAAGGAAAAGGGGTTAAATGCAGATGATGTATTTAATCAGATAAAAAGTAGATTTGGTAATTAGTAGCATATTAGATGTCTTTGCAAATTACCTAGGTGACATCTTTATGAATATATTTTTAGGAGGTAACAATATGTTTTCAAACTCAAATTGTGCCAGCGTACCATTAGTCGCTAATATTGACGGCAACGGCAATAACGGCGGATGGGCTGATGGTGGATGGCTTTGGATAATCGTTGTATTCGCATTACTCTTCGGATGGGGCAATGGTGGATTTGGCGGTTTTGGTGGCAATAATGGCGGTGGCTATGTTGCGACAGCGGCTACACAGGCTGATATTCAGAGAGGATTTGATAATTCAGCAGTTATCAGCAAGTTAGATGGCATTTCCAACGGACTTTGCGATGGCTTTTATGCTATGAACAACAGTATGCTCACAGGCTTCAACGGTATCAACACAAATATCATGCAGACCGGATATGGCATACAACAGGCAGTAAACGCTGATACAGTTGCCAATATGCAGAATACCAATGCTTTACAGTCACAGCTTGCTAACTGCTGTTGTGAAACTCGTGAAGCTATTCAGGGAATTAATTACAATTTAGCAACTAACACCTGTGCTTTACAGAACACAATGAACAATAATACAAGAGATATTATTGACAGCCAGCAGGCAGGAACAAGGGCTATTCTCGATTACTTATGCACAAAGGAAAATGCAGATTTGAGAGATAAGGTTCAGAAACTTGAGCTTTCTGCTTCACAGGATAGACAGAATGCACTTCTGACTACTGCAATGACAGCACAGACACAGCAGATTGTCAACTCTGTAAATCCTACAGCTATTCCAGCTTATGTTGTGCCTAATCCTAACGCTTATGCTTATGGATACGGTTGCAATACCGGCTGTAATTGCTAAAACTGAATAATTGAGTATCTTAATTGAGTTTAACTCGATTATGTCTGCTAAGCAGTATTACTTATAAGCACAAAGGGCAGACTATAATGTTTGCCCTTATTTTTATGAAAGAGAGGTAAAGATAATGGAAATAACAGGAATTGCATTACAAACAGTTGCCGCCGGAGAAGATGTTGCATTCACAGAAACACCAGTATGCGGAACTAAATGTATAGTCCACAGACAGGGAAGCGGAATTATCAAGTTAAGAGGTATTACAAATCAGTGCAAGGCAAGATTTTTAGTATCTTATAGTGGAAACATTCAGATACCTACAGGCGGTACAGTAGAAGCTATCTCACTTGCTATTGCAGTAGACGGAGAGCCTTTACAGTCAACACGAATGGTTGTAACACCGGCCGCAGTTGAGAATTTCTTTAATGTATCAGCACAGGCATATGTTGATGTACCTTGTGGCTGTTGCAGTACAGTAGCGGTGCAGAATACATCAGCACAGGCTATTGAAGTACAGAACAGTAATTTGATTGCAGTAAGGGAGGCTTGATATTATGCACATTGAAAGAATGCACAAAATGATTGAATGCCTTACAGAAAAAGCACTTGCGGAACTTGATAAGGGCATTGAGAATGTCGATACAAAGGAAATGGGCGAAGTCGTGGATATGATTAAGGACTTGAATGAAGCAGAATACAGAGCTGTTATTGTTAAGTCAATGAAAGAAGCGGACGAAGAGCAGAAAGAGTATGACAAGGAACTTCTTAGAGCCTTAAAAGACGAATACGGCGAAGAGGGTGGCAGAAGATACTATGACCACTACCGCTATGCAAATGGCAGATTCGCACCAAAAGGTAAAGGAACATACCGCAGAGGATATGAAGAACCACCTTATATGCACATGTACCCAGAAGCAGAGCATATGAGGGATATGGATAGGGATTACGGCAAGATGTACTATACAGAGCCAATGAACGAAAGCGGCTATGACAGGGCAAAGAGAAACTACACAGAGACTAAGGAAATGCATAAGAATAATACACCAGAAGATAAGGAACACAAGATGAAGTCACTTGACAGCTATACCAAGGAACTTGCAAGCGATATTACAGGTATGGTGGCTGATATGTCAGCAGAAGAAAAGAACTTGCTTAGAACGAAGTTAAGTACTCTTGTATCTAAGATATGATTTTAAGGGCTATGGGTAGCAATATTCATAGCCTGTTTCATTCAGAAAGGAGCATACAGATGATTTTTAGTATTAATGGCACAATGTGGCAAGTGCAATGCAAAAATTCAAATTCAGGTGAATTAAAGCGGTCAGACAATGTTTCTGTGCTAGGTGTAACAGATAGAAATACACACACAATTTATCTATCAAATGTCTTGCGTGGATTCATGCAACGCAAAGTGCTGATACATGAAGTATGCCATGCAATCTGTATGTCCTATGATGTGTATTTGCCTATCGAACAGGAAGAAATATTGTGTGATTTTGTAGCAACTTATGGCGATGAAGTATTTGACATTGTTGATATGGTTTTAGGGGCAGTTAGGAGAGTGGGATGATGAGTATTGATGAGTTATTAGAAATAATCCAAAGGACTAATCCGACTATGACTAAGGAGCTATTGATATATGAGCTTAGTCAATGCCGGTATTCAAGTAAAGCATTGATTTATACAGAAAAATGTTGTCAGAAAAAATAAACTGAAATTTTTTGAACGCCCCCAGGTATAGCATTTTGTATTCGCAATTTCGATTTTGACAATTTTCAAAATCCGGTTCGGATTTCGTTCAAATCGTACTTTAAAAATTGAAAAATTTTCCCACAAAATTATAATGCGCCGTTTCAAATACCCCCGTCATATGCAATTTTGTATTCAAAAATCCGTGAAAAACTTTTCCTAAAATTCGACCTCGATTTCGTTCAAATTTACCTTGAAAAATTGATGAAAAACTTTAATGGATTAAAGTACATTATATAAACTTGACCGTCTGCAGTTCGTGCTTGTTTTGGCTTTGTGACTTTGTGATTTGACCTGTACGGTGGTTTTATTGTGTCGGTGTAGACTTATAAGCCTACAGAACAAAACAGCCTTAAAACGCCTTTGGCAGCGTTGCATAAAATGGGTATAATATGCCCTTGCAAGTCGTGGAAGCTGTCGCCAGTTCTGGAGAATCTACCAGAACGCACGCCGCCCCAACTGGGTACACTTGTACACCTAAAAGGCGTGAAAAGCCTTATACATAAGCATAGCATTGTTGTATTAATTTTTCAAGGTACGCAAAGAAAAGCATATAAAAATATATGCTTAATGCTTGCGGCTGGAATCGAACCAGCCAAACCACAGCAAGCCAAAAAGGGCGCAATTTGTACGCCCTTAAAATTAAATATAACAAAAATCGCCTTGTGTTCCTGCGTTTATAATCATTTTCCCATCATCGCGGCGATAAACCACACCGCAACCGCCGTCACTTAAAGACCAAATAAGCCACCCCGGCGGCGTTATTGCTTTTTTCTCTTTATAGTCATAAAAACAATAATGCGGTTTTATTCCGCTTTTTTCCTGTTCAAGTGCATTATTAATTATTTCGTCATCTGTTAATAATAATTGCGTTCCGTCTTTTAAATGTCCGCAAAATCTCATATTTTCAACCTCCATATTCTTAATATTATCCCTTAAAAGGAAAAACCGCCGTCGGTATCGGTCCGGCTGGCATTCTCTGCGGCGGTTAATTTGCTTTTGCTTCTGCTCTTAAAATCTCAATAGCTTCTTGTGTTGTGTGTTCCCTGTACCACTTCCAAGGCTTTTTATATGCTTTTGCAAGTGCAAAGTCTTCATGCTTTTCTGTCAAAATGCGTCTAACTTCTAAAAATGCCTTTTTTGCTTCTTCTAATCTGTTCATAATGTTTTTACCTCTCTTTTATTTATTCCCCTAAAGGGTAGAGCAAGCCGGGGAATCGAACCCCGGAAGCGCCGACCTTGCTAATTATGCGTTTTTTTCGACTTTTCGCCTTTTCTTTTTGTTCTCTGTTCTGCTTATGCTAGAGTCATCAAAAACAACATTATATCCGCCGTCTTTTAAAGCCTTAGCCATTTTAAAAGGGTTAATTTTTGGAAAGCTACAAACATATTCAATACAATTCATTCTTATTTGTCCGTGTTCTTTCCCTAGCTTTTCAAGGTCCTTTTTGTAGATATTAAACATTCTTATTTCTTTCTGTTCTGCTGTTTCGTTCATCATAATCTTAACCCTCCTTAAACATTTCCCAAGGTGCTATAATTGTACCGCCTTTGCAATCGGCGTATATTATAACCTCGCCATTCTTGATTATTTCGTACTTTTTAAAAGTGCATTCTATCTCATTGCCGTAAATAATCTTGTCGCCTGTTTTCATTTTTAATCCTCCTTATTCTGTAATTCTTTCAAATATATCTATTGTTTTGCGTGCGTTTTCTCTCTTCTTTTCAGCCGTATAACTATGGCGGCGGCTCTTTAATGCCTTTCTTGCTGTCTCTATGCTATTAATCCCCCAGCCTGCGGCTTCTCTTAACAACTCAACTTCTTTTTTTGGCAGTTTAATGGCTCTTAAAGTGTCGGGATTGATAGAGTAATCATCTTTAATTCCTGGATACAAATCTTGACAAAGTGGAATATATTCATCGCTCCCCATATTCTCGCCGATATTCCATACATAGAAACCAAACGGAATCTTTTTAACTATTTTATAAATATCTGTTTTACCTAATGTTTCACTTGTAATTGTGTCATCCTTAACTTCAAATCTCATAACCTTGTACCATTTCGCCGATTGTGATATAATCGGCTTACCTTTCTTTTTGATTGGTGGCGGTTGTAAACTTTGGTAGAGTGGCAACCGCCTTTTTTATTTGCAAGATTATAATATCAAATATAAGGCACAAAAACAATATGCAAATTATACAAATATAAGGCACATAATTTGTATAATACTTATAAGGCACAAAATAACACGTTGTATATAATAAAGAAAAATATTAATTGACACATAAGGCACAAAATGATATTATAATTACAATAATATTGTATAAGGAGATGAAAGCATATGCAGGAATTAAAGACAAGCGAAAGCCAACGAAAAGCCGTATATAAATATGATGATAAGTTTGAGCGTGTTAATTGCAGATTTGCAAAAGGCACAAAGGGGCGCATAGAAAAGCTTGGATACAAGAGTGCAAACGACTTTATTAAACTTGCAGTAGCGGAAAAGCTGGAGCATGACGAAAAAATCTTAAAATAAGGCACAAAAAAGCATTGACACATAAGGCACAAAATGATATTATAATTATACAAATTGAGAAAGGACAGCCGAAAGACTGAAAGGTGGAAAGGATGAAAACAATCGAATTATTAAACAAGGCTGTTGAGCTTGGATTTAGCAGAGAAAAGGCACTTGCTGGCATAGACGCAAGTCTTGATGAAGTGATTGGAGCAGAAAACAGAAAGCCAATCGCAGAGGAAGAAATAAGTGAAGAGCTGGCAAATGATATTTTGTTTGGCTTTGAATGTGAAAAGGAAAGCAATTAAGAAAGGTTAAAAGGTGAATATTATGAGAATGATAAATAGTTTTGACAAAGAAGCAGAGTTTGAGAGTTTAGAAGAAGCTAAGAAGTATTATTATCCAGAAATGAAGATGGCGGAAGAAGATTATACCGGAGACAACTTCGCCGAATATCTTAAGGCGTGGGAAGAGTACAAGAAAGGTATCAAGGAAGCTAAGAGCCTTCAGGAGCTGGTGGATGTGTTGAACAGATATTCTGATGAGTTCCAGAATGGCAGTGAATGGAATGTTATTGATTAATTATATTTATTGTGTTATTATATTGCTAATAATTAAATATATAAGATTTACACCCGATAATATTAGTATTGTTATCGGGTTATTTTTATGTTATTAAATATATAATAATTAATCAGCTGGAGCAGATCCAGCAGAAAGGGGAACACATGGAGAAAGTACAGGAAACGCTAGACACGCCAGAAGTATTTCAGAATGACATAGAGCTTTATTTATCGCAATTCTGCCAAGAACACAATATCGAAGATATGACCAAAGAACCGCAGAGCAGATGGAATGCCGCTCTGATGTATATAAATAAATACGTTTTTAGTGATAAAAGTATATTAAAGCTAAATAAGAATATTAATAAAAATAACACTAACTGCATAATGGATAGTAATTTTTATATGTATGATTTAGATAAATTAGAGTATATATTATATATATATTATTATTTATGTTCTGTATATGATAAAGAATGTAGCATAATGGGATATAGTTTATTAACAGGTATTAATTACGATACATTAATGGACTGGGGAGCAGATGAGAGAAAACTAAGTACAAAAGGCTTCGACATCGTGCAAAAACTGCGCATTTTTCGCGAAGAAAGTCTATCAAACAAGCTCGCAACCGGCAACAAAAACCCTGTCGGCATCCTCGCAATACTCAACCGGCACTTTGCTTGGAATTTGCCGGGTGTCAGCAGAGAAAGCACCGCAAAGGTCATTAAAACAGCCGCAGACCTTCCACAGCTCGGACCATCTGGGGACGCTCAAGGCTCTAATATTCGTCAAATTGCACAACAAGAAATCATTGTGCAAGATGTACAAGAAATCCCGCAAAGCCAGTAAACAAGCGGATTCTAGCGTTTTGACTTTTGATAACAGCATTTCGCTAAATTAGACTTTAGCGAAGTGATAAAACAGAACATTTGAACGATAAAAGCACAGCAAAGCCAGTAAATAAGCGGATTGACAGCGATTACATGATAATTATTTATTGTGCAATGGCTCCGCTTTGGCTGATTTCGTTGTGCAAGATATACAAACGCAGGGCGTGGGGGTTATATATGCACGCATTGCACGCCCAACTAAGTCGCTTTTCCAACCTCAAAGATAAAAAGGCTTATTATATATATTTATATATACATAACCAACCAATAATAATTTATTAAACTATATAAAATGATCACTATATTTATTAATATATAGTCCTGATAATAACTCATATAATATAATTAATTAAATCTACTGTACAAATCTGATAGATAGGTGTATAATAGATACATCTTAATTATTCACAAGATATTCAATGAATACACACATCAAAACGGCTAATTCAGCCGAGTAAATTCCAAAAAATTTTAAAAAATAAAAAAGAGTTAGGAGTTAGAAATGCAGGGAGCAGAGTATCAGGCTTTGGCTATGCGTACTAACGATAAAAAGTCTACAGATAGACTTATAAACAAGATTAATGACTTAAAGATTGGTAATCGCGGTGAAGATACGCCAGAGATTGAATTAGGCGGTGTTCTTAATGCTGCACTAGGTTTATTTGGAGAGGTTGGAGAGCTTAACGACATGCTTAAGAAATGGATTTTTCATGAAAAACAGTTAGATACTGAACATTTAAAGCGTGAAATCAGCGATGTATGTTGGTACTTAGCTTTAATGTGTGATTCTTTCGAGTTCAACCTTGATGAAATTATGCAGATTAATATTGATAAGCTGAAAGCAAGATATCCAGAGGGATTTGATACTTACAGAGCTAATCACAGACAGGCAGGTGATGTTTAATGAGCGATATTTCATACCCATTGCCTTGCATTAATTGTGCAAGTAGACTTCAGTCAGAATATGCATGTAATAATTGTATACATAATGGTGCTAAGAGCGATGATAAAGTTTATAATTTTACTCCACTTAAAGATATTGCGCCTGGTATCAATGGAAAGCCGGTAAATGACAATGTTAATCATCTGAGCCATTATGAGACTGGCAGCTTTGAATGTATAGATGTTATGTTGGAAACACAGGGCAAGGAAGCCGTTAAGAACTTTTGCTTGTGCAATGCCTTTAAGTACATTTACAGACATAATAACAAGAATGGCTTAGAGGATATTAAAAAAGCCAAGTGGTACATTGACAAATACATAGAATTGTCAGAATAGCCGTGTCGGTCAATGAAAGTATAATGACTACAAAGGATAGTACACTGCGGTTTGTGGCGAATATATACCGAGAATAGCCACTTAATGCACCATAGCCAAGCGGTAAGGCACAGAGCTTTGACCTCTGTATGCGTCGGTTCGAATCCGACTGGTGTAGTTTGTCTTACTTTTATCGTAGACTACCATGTTTTGCATTTTAAGGTAGTCCTCCTTTCATGTACTTTCTTGGAGATTCAGTTAAGGGTGGTGCAAGACCGCTCGGAGAGTTTTGCCTCGTACAGAGGTGCGAAATTCAACTTATCAAGGTTCTTCCTCAATATTCCCCCAAAATATTATTGCATTTTCCCTTGATAGCCGTTACAGGCGGTATTTGCCGATATGGGATAAAGGTATTCCAATAGCTTGCTAAGCTATCCAGCAGAAATGTTGTTCGTGTTCGATTCACGATGTCGGCGTTCTCACATATAAGTGAAATGGAAATATAGTTGTTGGTTACCTGTATTATCCTAAAACCAACCTGTATGTGAGTTGATGTGTGGCGGAATGGGTAAACGCTAACCGGTGGTTAAGAGAAAGGTGTGCAACAAGGATTGCTAGAACAAGTCTGGTAAATAGCTGTAAGCAATCACACCTATAAATCCGTTAGAAAATAAAAATCCATCTATCCCTATTCGTAGGTGCAGACTAACTGACGGAATCTCATGTGTGGTTCAAATCCACACCACATCAAGCGGTCGGGTCATTCCCGAATAAGCAGGCGTTGCAGTAATCCCTGCTGAATAATTAAAATGTCAATAGCGGTTGCTTAAGTGCTAGGTAGTCGTAATGTTGTGCCACAAAAACTTCCCGCTATTGAAAACTGTACAACGGATAGTAGTTCAGATGGGAGTAACGCTTGATTCATTCAAGTAGTCACAGGTTCAAGTCCTGTCTATCCGATTACAACAAACTAGGTTAGCTACCGAAAAGCACTTCCGCTGTGCCTGTTTGTTGTTTTTATCAATTAAGCGGAGTATGTATCACAGGCATACATAAATAATATCAAGCGGAGGTATTCGATTATGGCAGACATTAAAAATGACAACTACATAGCAATTCAAGGGTTTATGGTAAAGGAATTAGGACTTACAGGAAACGAACTAATTGCTTATGCTTTGGTATATGGCTTTTCGCAAGATGGTGAAAGCAAATTTAAAGGAAGCTTAAATTATGTTGCAGAATGGCTTAATTGTTCAAAAACAACAGCATTTAATCTTCTTAATAAGCTGGCAGATGATGGCTTTATCAAAAAGACAGAGAAACTTATTAATGGAGTAAAATTTTGCAATTATAGTGCAATTAAACCTAATGATGAGGAATTAGAAAAAATAAAAGCAAAAAAACAAGACCGAAAAGAAAAAGAAAAACTTGAACGGAGTTTAAAAAAATTGAATACCCATTCAAAAAATTTAAAAAGCCGTTCAAAAAATTTGAACGAGGGTGTTCAAAAAGTTGTAACTAATAAAAATAATATAAATATAAAAGATAATATAAATGACAATATAGGCAAGGACAATACATCAATTAACATTGATGGAGAGGTACATACATCGTTTTCAGAGAAACCGACGGCAAGAGCGGTCACAAGAGATGAAATGTTGCTTAAAGAAAAAGATATGGTTGATAGGTTCAACAACATCTGTGACAATGACATAGATAATTCAGCTATATGTGATTGCGTTAAAGACGGATTTAAGATGTATATGCAGTTATATGAAATCTATTTCCATAAAGTACACCCAATACTTACAGATAAGACATTAAAGAATGTATGTTTTGTGCTATCAACTATCACAGATACAGAACACGGACATTTCGACGCTGATGCTATATACGAAACAGACGATAAGGGCATTACAGTTTTACAGAGAATGATTAACGACCATTTCATCAGAGAACATAGAGAAAGCACTAACTACTCAATAACACATTTTGCCAATGCTGAATATCTTGGCAAGCTGGCAAATAGATTTATAGAAATGTAAAGGACATATTATGAAAACAATCTTTGGCATAGTAATGCTGATATGGGTTTATTACAATATCAAATACATTGAAAGAGAAGACATATCTATTGCAACAGCCGTTAAAGAGGGAATGTCAATAATTATATGTTTACTGACAGGTATATTGGCAATTATGATACAGAAAATGATGTAAAACAGACAAGGAGTGATTATTATGGCTATGGGCGTACACCCACTAAACAAAGATAAGTTTTATGAAGCAATTAACCTGTACATATCGGGGCAGGTTTCACAGGTAAAAGCGGCAAAAGTAGCAGGTTGTAGCGTACCGACATTTAAGAAATATGCTAACAAGATTTACGGCGGTGAGGAGTTGCCAAATAATTTATGGGGGAAGAAGTGATATTATGAAAATAACAGAAATGAATAACTGCATTGAGAAAATGCGTGAGTGTTACAAGTTTGATGATGATAAAACGGAAATAATACTTGCTGACTTACGAAGCAATAAAAGTAATTGCGTTACTGTTTGCACAAAAGATGAAAATGGTACTGAAATTGCAATGACAAAGTATTTGAACGAATTAAAAAAGCCAGATTACCAAAAGGAGAAAATCAAATGACAACATTGATTGTAGATGATTTAGACATTCCACCAAGCACTATTGCAAGTGCTATTGTCAATAGAGTCCCACTTAATGAAGATAAAAACTGCCACATTGAACATTGGAGTACCAGATGGAGAATTGAAAAGGATGGAAAACGTACTTGTCTGGAAGTTAAGAAATTAAAATAAACAATTACCGACTACAAATTGATTGTAGCCGCTGACCTTAGAGAGTTAAAGGCTGATAAAACATAGAAAAGGAGATAGAAGCTATGAAGAAGTTATTTGTGAGCGTGCCGATGGAAGGTAGAACAGAGGAAGAAATTAAGACAAGTATTCAGAAGATGAAGAAAATTGCAGAAGCTTACGAGAGAGAAGAACTGGAACTGATTGACAGTTATATTGAGGACAGCCCACCACAGAACAATAATCAGGCTGTATGGTATCTTGGAGAAAGCCTTAAGAAGTTAGCACAGGCAGATGTATTTATTGGAATTGAAGGAAGTTGGTGTTGGAATGGCTGCCACATTGAAAGAATAACTGCTGAAAAATATGGCATAAAAACATATACATGTCCAGCAGAACATGTAATTGATAATTATTTTTTATTGCTGGAGGAAAAAGGAATATATGCATGTGCAACTAGGAGAGATATTCCCATCTAACATTTAAAGTTAATTACTGACCGAATAATAAATATTACCGCCATATAAGTGATTTATGGCGCTACCCTAAAACAGTTATAGGCAGAGGTCTATAAGCACCTTTGCTGAAAAGTGGAGGTGCTTTTCTTATGGCTAGTCAAAGCCTTATTTCTACAATCAATGGATATGAAAATTACATAGAGAAAAATGGAATAGATGAACAGGTAATTAATGCCTATGTAGACGCTTGCAGTGTAGCCATAAACGGCGAGAAAGATATTGAGTATGGACTACAACTCACTAAGAGGGCAAAAGACATTATAGAGCGTTTTTGCAAGGATAAGACGGGCGGAACGATATGGGATTTAGAGAAGTATGCGTTTGCAAATAAAACGGAATATGAGCTGATAAATTGGTTTTACGATATTTTATTGATTGAAGCGCAACACAAAGTTATTGATAGCGGATTTAGGTATCTTGAAAAGAAAAGAGAGCCTAAAGAACGATTTTATATGCCACGCCGCAAACAATTTTTGAAAATGGGGTTAATAGAAGCCTTGCAGGGCATGATTGATGATAAATACGATATATTATGTGTGTCATTAATACCTGGAGCGGGAAAGACAACTATCGAAAAGATGTTTAACGCTTTAGTAGCTGGCTGGTTTCCTAATGATTTTTGCCTTTTCTATTCCCATTCCGGCGACATTACACGAATGTACTATGATGGCGTATACGATATTGTCACCAACGCTGATGAATATGCGTGGAATGAAATCTTTCCTAATCTTACAGTTACAAGCACTAACGCAAAGTTAGAGCAGTTCAACATAGGCAAATATAAGCCGTTTCCAAGCGTACAATGTACATCTGTCGGAAGTAAAAATGCCGGTAAAGTTCGTGCAAGTAAATTTTTGCTTGTAGATGATATGATAGGTGGAATTGAAGAAGCCTTAAATCCTATGGTACTCGATAAGCTGTGGGATAAATATGCGGTAGACGCTAGACAAAGAAAAATCCAAGATACAGACGGGCATAATTGCAAAGAGATACATATTGCTACACGTTGGAGCGTACATGATGTTATCGGAAGAATACAGAATATGTACGCAGGTAATAAAAGAGTTAAGACTATTGCTGTACCAGATGTAGACCCAGTAACAGGCGAGAGTAATTTTGATTATGAGTATAGCGGATTCACAAAAGAATTTTTTGCAGACCAACAGCTTTTAATGGATGAAATCTCTTACCGATGTTTGTATAAACAGGAACCTATTGAGCGTGAGGGTCTATTGTTTCCAGATGATAAAATCCGCAGATACCTTAATCTGCCACACGGAGAACCGGAGATTATTACAGCTCAATGCGATACAAAAGGTAAAGGCACGGATTATTTTGTATTGCCAGTATTACAGAAACATGGAGAAGATTATTACTGCATTGATTGCGTATGCAATAACACAGCAGATTACGAAGAACAATACAGAAATGCCGCAGGAGTGCTTGTGAATAATAAAGTACAAGAGTGTGAATTTGAACGTAATGCTGGCGGTGATAGAGTTGCTATGGAAGTCAATAAGCGTGTTGAGAATGTAGGCTGGATATGCAACATCACCGATACACCAACTGAAACGAATAAGGAAGCAAGAATATTTCAATGTTCTAACTGGATATTACAACATATTATCTTTAAAGACGCATCGCTTTATAAGCCTAATGAGCCATACGGAGTGATGATGTCATTATTAAAGCAGTATTCGGTATCAGGCAAGAAACAATTAGATGATGTTCCAGATGTTTTCTCAAACTTTGCATTAAGAATGACACAAGGCAATAGAACAGCTAAAGTTGAAGCTGCTATAAATCCATTTAGGAGGTATTAATCTATTATGACAACTAAGGACTATCTTAATCAAATAAGCAGACTTAACAGAATGATAAACAATAAGCTGACAGAAATAACACAGCTTAGAGAACTTTCTTGCAGCATATCAGCTATTGGAAATGAAGAAAAGGTAATATCATCATCTGACCCAGATAAAATAGGCGCTACATACGCCAAGATTGACGAAATGGAGCGTAATCTTGATAAGATGATAGATGAATATATTGAAAAGAAAAACTTGATTATAGGGCAAATAGACGGCATAGAGAATGAAGATTGCTATAATATTCTGTTTTCAAGATATATTGAAAAGAAAACTTTTGAGGTTATCGCTACAGAAATGAAATATTCATGGAGGCAAATTATTAGACTTCACGGAAAGGCTCTTAAGGCGTTTGAAGAAAAATATGGCAACACATATTTAAAGATGTCATAGAATGTCATATTGCGCTAATGATATACTGTATCTGTAAGAAATTACAAAACTGTTTTTCATAAATAAAAAATTACTTATCAAAAGGCACCGTTACTTAATTGTGGCGGTGCTTTTTACTATGCAATGAGGTAGAGATATGAATTTTTATATGAGTAAAGATAAATCAATTATGTGTCCGAACTGCCATAAGTTTTTGACCAAGGCAGACAGCAAAGACCCACGGACACATAAGTTAGCGTGCAAGCATTGCCATAAATGGATATGGTATGTGCCTAACGATGATGATGATTTTCAGATTAAGGAAATACCGGACAGCAGGAGTTCAAGTGGTATGACATTTTATTAGGAGCAAGATATGAACACAATGTATTTTCAAGACCTTGTTAGAGGTTGTTATGGTAGAAAAATTGCATACACGAATGTAGATACAATAACTGCTAACAATGTTGTTAAGGTTATTGGGAGTACTATAGGTGTATTTAATTGGAATAAGCCAGTTATCAAGTATCTGTGGCATTACTACAAGGGCGACCAACCTGTTTTATACAGAACTAAGCTATCTAATGAAGACATAATTAATAAAATTGTTGAGAATCACGCTTATGAATGGGTTCAATTCAAGGTAGGACAAAGCTATGGCGAACCAATCCAGTTTATTAGCCGCAAAGATGATGAAACTATCAATAAAGCAGTTGATACGCTTAATGATTTCATGACAGATGCCAACAAACAAGAAAAAGATATTAAAGCTGGAGAGTGGCAATCTGCAACAGGCACATCATTCAAAGCGGTTCAACCAAAAAATGGAGATGTACCATTCAGAATTGTGGCACCCACGCCTCTTAATACTTATGCTATTTATAATGAGAGCACTGAAGAACAGATACTTGTCGTGCAAGAGCTTAAAGACGAGGATGGAAACTGGTATAAAATGGCTTTTTCCGACACAATGTCTTTTAGAATTGTTGACAGCAAAGTAGTTGAAGCAAAACTACATACATATGGCGAAATCCCTATTGTAGAATTTCCGAATAATCATGAAAGACTTTCTGATATTGAACTTATTATAGGCATGCTTGACGCAACCAATAATATGCAGTCTAACAGAATGGATAGTATACAGCAATTTGTTGAATATTGGGTTAAGTTCGTGAATTGCGAAGTGGACGAAGAGACTTTTAAGAAAATGAAAGAAAATCATGCGTTAGTTGTTAAGTCAATGAATAAAGATAACAAGTCTGATGTTGATATTATGACACAAGAGCTTAATCAAACGCAAAGCCAAGTGGCTAAAGAGGATTTTATAGACAATGCTTTATCTATATTAGCTATTCCAAACAAACAAGGCAATACAGGTGGAGACACGCAGGGAGCAGTTGAGCTTAGAAATGGGTGGGATTTCTCAAAATCAAGAGCAAAATTAAAAGACCCTCTTATCAAATCATGTGAAAAGCGTCTGGCTGTAGTGGTTCTTAACATCTTGAGACTTGCAGGAGAAGACTTAAAACTATCGGTTAGAGATTTTGATGTGCAGATAAATCACAGTCCACAGGATAATATGTATACCAAGGCGCAGACGCTTACAGTGTTGCTTCAAAGCGGCATACACCCACTTATAGCAATTAAGACAGTTGGTTTATGGGGAGATGCAGAAAAGACATTCCTTTTATCAAAACCATATCTCGACAATATATATAAAACTATTGACGATGTGGAAGCACAAGAACGAAAAGCACAAGAAATAATTAAAAACCTTGCAGACAATGGAGGTGTTAGCAATGAAATATGATTATACAGTAACCCAGGACGGCATAACCTATAATGCCGGCGAAGAAGTCCCAGATATGGGGAGTATAACAGCTATTACATCAAGTGGAAATTACAGAGAATACAATGCTTTATCTAAAGACTATGACAAGTTGCCACACTACGTCTCTTTCGGCAGCAGTTGTTACATGATTGATATATCGGAACTGTATAAGTACGATGCTATTAATCAGATTTGGATTAAACAATAAGGAGGGGCGCAATGAAAGCTGATGAAGTTTTTGCTGTTCTCAAAAAAAGAATTGAGCAAGGCGGTGTGACCGACGAAACAATTAAGAAGATTGTAGAACAGTATTTTGAAGAGAATCCTGTTCAGATTATAACTGACAACACACTTTCAGTTGCTGGTGCGCCGGCTGATGCATTATCTACCGGAAATGCAATTAAAAATGTTTCGGACAGTTTTAAAGATATATTTCTTGAGAAGTTTTTTTCTTTGCAAAGGACTGGAAAAGTTTATGGAGTTAAAGTTTTTAAATCCACATTTAACCCTACGCCTATATGTGAGAAAACAAGAGATAATGCAGGGCTTATATGTGAGCCATCAACTGATACGGTGGAAAATCAAGATGATTACGAAAATATACCACTGTTCAAATGGTACGAAGTTAATTATAAGCGATACGATGATGGCTTTGCATACCCTACCGCTTTTATTGGTGACAGCAACTATAAAACAGATGGCGACGCAGATATAGGGGCTATGCAAATGACATTTTACTACGCTTGGCTTGATGTGTCAGACGAGTACAGAGAACTAGTTATATCCGATACGCCACATGAAGAACTTGGACTTAAACCGTGGGAACAAGCGGTGCGTGCGGATGGCACGATAATGCCATATTTCATTCAGTCGAGACACACTAGTGTGATTGGCTCGGATGGCTTACTACATTCTCAAAGAGGTAAAGTCGCAAGAAATCAAAGTTACCAAAACATGATAACTAATTACGGCAAAAAAGGAACTGGATATACAGGAGCTGGCTCAAGCAGATTTACGTTTGCGCAGATATTTAACCTTATCAAATATGCAAACAAGTCAAGTCAAGATAGCATGGCGGGCGTAACAAGTTGGAATATACAATATCCAGCAAGTGTACAATCAGCGGATAAGCATAATTATTTCCCAGTTACAAACGCACAAGCTAATAATTTACAAGTAGGATTATGCGTATCTGTTGGATATGCTGATACTTCGGGTTCACTTGATAGAGGTGCATCAAGCGTTCATGCTTACGCCGATGATGTAAAAATCACAGCAATAGAAACACTTGATGATAGTAATAAGGCAGTGTACCTTGACTGCCAACCATTTGATACCTTACCGGTTGGTGAAAGGCAGATATACATAACATCAATGCACGCACATAGCGGTGATACTGATGTTGTAATAGGACACCATGACGGCTCCCCTGTTAGCAATTCAGATGGAAAACACCCTTGTAGAATACAGGGTATTGAGTATCTGTTTGGCGGCGCAATGATAGCATCTGATACAGTAATGGTATTTAAACCTGATTATTCTAAGGACGTGTATGTTGCTCCTAGGGGAACAAGGCATGTTACCGATGAAAACGCTATAAAATCAAGCTATTTGCTTGTTGGAAATATTGCAGCAAGTGCAGATGGCAAAGGTTCAGATTATTGGACAGGCGATGTAGAGCAGAAGTATGGAGCATGGCTGCCTACAAATCAAGTGACTAATAGTGGTCAAGGCAATAAAGATATGGTTTATGCTGGTGGTGCCACTACTGGCGGAACTAGAGAATATTACCAGGGCGGTCTTCTCGGGCGTGGCGCGAATGCGGGCTTCTGTTACTTGAATTGTTGGAACAGGCTTGACAGGGCGAACTGGAATTACTTGTCGGCTAATTTTTGGAATGAAAAACACAACATTACAGTTTGCACTCATTTCGTCAACAATAAGTTGACCTTATTTATAAAATAAGCTGTCGTTGGCACTCATAATCAGAGTCAACGAAAAATTGTGTAGAAAAGCGGTGGTTAGTAAGCATAAGCCGAAAAGCACTTAACACAAAAATCGAGGGATATTAATTAATGAAGAGAAAATGTAAAAATGTGGATATTACTAATCTTGAATTTATTGAAAAAGCAGTCAAAGATTGCCTTAAAAATAAGAAAAAGACAAGAAATGACATAGTAAATATTTTCAATAAATATGGGAATATTCATAACATTGCAGTTCAACTTCAAAAAGAAATCCTTGATAGAAAGCTAGAACTAAAACCTATTTGGTACAAAGAAAAATGGGATGAAGCATCTGCTAAATGGCGCAATATTGGAATACAAGACATAAAGCAGCAAATGTATGACTATGTAGCGGTTAATGCTATGGCTGATTTACTGAAAAGAGTAGGGAAATATCAATGCGCGTCAATTAAAGGCAGAGGGCAAATATACTGCGTAAAAGCACTATATAGAAAAATACAGGACAAAAGAATTAGATATGCTTGTAGTTTTGATATAAAGAAATATTATGAATCTATTGACAGAAACAAGTTGATGAAATGGCTAAGTAAACATATCAAAAATAATGGATTATTGTGGCTGATAGAAACCCTTATCAATACATTTGACAAAGGGCTTTCAATCGGCTCTTTTTTATCTCAACACCTAGCAAACTTATATTTATCAGACCTATATCACGCCATCACCGAAAATATGTATAGAATCAGAAACAAGAAAAATGGCAGAATGCTTAGAATAAATCTGGTTAGCGCATGTTACATGTATATGGATGATATACACATCGTTGGGACTAACTCCAAGGATTTAATCAAAGCAGCATTGAAAATTGTGTCCATGACAAAAGATATAGGATTAACAATTAAGCCAAACTGGAGATGTTATCAGATAGACGATGGATTTATTGACCTTTGCGGCTACAGAACATACAGAGACCACATAGAAGTCAGAAGAACAACTCTTAAGAAAATTCGCAGGGCTTATATCAGATACAAGAAAAAGCGAAACAATAAGCAATTGGCAAGAAGAGTTACATCTTACAATGGAATACTAAAATATTCGGACAGCTATACTTTTTGTCATAAATACAATGTATATAAATTGTTTAAATTAGCAAGAAAGGTGGTAAGCAATGATAATAAGAGCAGAAGAACCACAACAAGAAGTTGTTATAAAAATAGATACCAAAGGGATAGCGTGGGTGTACTTGTGTCTTAATGAAAAAATTAAGGCAGAGGAATACACAGAAACTGAAGGACAACCAAGAACACATATCTACTATGAGTACGACGGAACACAGTTCCACGCCCCTGTTGAAAGTCTTGACCTTCAAGATATCAACAATAATCCCCCAAAATATAATGGTTATGAGCCGGTCAAAATGCCGTCTGACCTTGAACGCATAGACGCACAAGTAACATACACAGCAATGATGACTAACACATTGCTGACGGAGGAATAGCTTATTATGTATGACAAAATAAAAAAATGGTATCAAATCTATCACATATGGACCGCTGAAATGGTTAAACAGGCTTATGAAAAAGGCTTAATCACTAAAGAACAATACGAAGATATAATTCAATAACTGATATTAAATGAGCAACTACATCTTAATCGGTGTGGTTGCTCATTTTTTATACATTTTGCAGCTATGCGGTAAATAGCAGAAGACACAGCAGGAGCGACCTGCGGTAACAAAAGCGTGTGTTTAACGGAGGTAATTATGACAAGAGAAGATGTATTAAAACTTTTCCCAGAGGCAACAGATGAACAGATTACAAATCTTCTTAATCAGAACAATTCAGAAGTTGCTACGGAGAAAAACAAGGCAAAGCAGTACAAAGCTAAGGCTGACACAGCAGATGGCTTACAGAAACAGCTTGATGAATTGCAAACTGGAAACCTGACAGAGCTTGAAAAGGCAAATAAAGCCTTAGATACAGCTAATAAGCAGATAGCAGCTTTGCAGAAAACTAATGCTATCAGAGATTTGCGTGAAAAAGCTATGACTGATTTTAAGGTCACAGCGGAACAGGCAAAGGCAATTATAAAAGAAGATGGCAGCTTTGATACAGCTGAGCTTGGCAAGATTATGTCCGACAAAGAAACAGCTGCGGCACAGGCTAAGGAACAGGAGATTGCTAAACATCAGGATATTCCGGGCGGCGGCAGTAATAAAGGCGGTGCAGACAATAAGACAAATGCTGAAAAGATAGCAGAAAGCCTTATATCTAATGCACCTAAGAACAACGACGTTTTATCGCACTACATTCAGTAATAACAGGAGGTAAGAAATGGCAAAGAAAATGAATATGCAGTATGAAAAGACTTCATACGCAGGAGATGTTCAGATTTTAAAGAGAGAGCCTAATGAAGCAATCCCATTAACACTTGATTTTGATGGCGTAACAACTACAAACGCACAGGGCAAGAAGATTGTCAAAGCAGGTACTCCAATCGGAGCAAATGGTAAGGCTGACAACACAGCCACAGTAGTAGGTATCTTAAGGTTCGATGTAACAGAGGACAGACCACAGGGCGTACTGCTCAAGAAAGCATACCTTAACACAAAGGTAGCAGAAGCACACTCAGGCGTTACATATGACGCAACAGTTAAGACAGCTCTTCCAATGATTGTATTTGAATAATAACAGGAGGTAAACAGATGTTAATTAATGAAGTAGTAGATAGTAAGTCTATTGCATTATCGGCAACAGAAAACGCTAGTAATCAGATACCTTATCTTGGTTTACAGTGGTTTCCTGAGAGAAAGAAACAGGGACTTGATTTAAGCTGGATTAAGACACATAAAGGACTTCCAGTTTCGCTTGCACCATCTAACTTTGACACAATCCCAACTCTTAGAGCTAGAGAGGGATTAAGCAAGGAAAAAACGCAGATGGCATTCTTCCGCGAAGGAATGACAGTAGGTGAAGAGGAAATGCTTGAAATCGAGCGTATTCAGTCAGCGGACGACCCTTACCTTGCGAGTGCTTTATCAAGCGTATATGACGATACTAACAACCTCGTAAGTGGTGCAGAAGTTGTTCCAGAGCGTATGAGAATGTCGCTTCTTGCGACAAATGCAGGACACCCAGTAATTGCTATTGTAAGTGATGGCGTTCAGTATGCTTATGATTATGACAAGGATGGTTCATACGCAAAAGACCATTACGCAAAGTTATCTGGCACAAGTATGTGGAGCGATACAGCTAATTCAAAGCCACTTACAGACCTTAACAACGCAAGAAAGAAGTTAAAGAAGCAGGGCAAGATTGCTAAATATGTGCTTATGAATAGCAATACATTCCAGTATTTGCTTGATAATGCACAGATAAGAAACTCAATCCTCGCACAGAACCTTACAGCAACTATCGAGGTTGATGATGATACCGTTATTTCAGTAGTGCAGAAGAGAACAAAGCTCACTATTGTACTTTACGATAAGATGTACATTGATGATGATGGTAAGGAACAGTATTTCTATCCAGATAACAAGGTTACACTTCTTCCAGCTGGCAATCTTGGTGGCACTTGGTTCGGCACTACACCAGAAGAAAGAACTGCAAGACAGGTAACTAATGTAGATGTAACAGTATACGGCAAAGGTATCACAATCGCTACAAAGACAGAGTACGGACCACCTATGAAGATGTCAACATTTGCTTCCGAGGTTGTTCTTCCATCATACGAAAATATGGATAGCACATTCGTATATGAGGTTCATAGCGAAGAGTAGGAGGTACAACTATGAAATATCCATATATAGTGATTCATAACGGAAAATGGTATAACGCAGGCGAAGAGGTTCCCGAAGAGGGGGCTTTTTTAGGTTATAGCAAGACAACCATTAATCGCATGTCTACATCTGATTTGCAGGCTTTTGCCGTAGAACAAGGTATAGGCAACGCAGAAGAACTTACAGGAGCAGAGTTAAAGAAGTTGTTAATTGAGAAATTGGGATTATAGGAGCTGAATTATGGAATACACCACATTAGAGCAAGTCAAAATTAGGCTTAAACAATTTCATATTGATACAGTCACAAATGATGATGATACGACATCTGATGTGGTAGTGTTCGATAACAAAGAAGATAATCCGATAATCGAACAGCTTATTAAACAGGCTACAGAAGATGTAAAAGCAAGAAGAAATTACCCTGACAGCTACACAGATGAAATGATAACCGAGGACTTGAAGAAATTTGAGAGCGTTATTATTAATCTGGCTGTCTATGACCATTCACAGGCAGGTGAAAACTTTATGTCTGCCTTAAGCGAGGGTGGTGTCAACAGAACTTGGAGAGATAGAGACAGCTTATTTGTCGGGGTATTTCCATTTGCCAAAGTATTATAACGCCTATAGGGCATTACAGAATATTAAAGAAGATTGTGCGTTACCATTTTGCTGATGTCGGCAATATGGTAGCAGGCGGCACACATTAAGGGTGGTGGGCGGTGTGCCTATTAATTTTGCAGGAGATATAAAATGAAAGAATTTTTATTACAAACTTATACCGTAGTATTACCGATATTACTTGGCTATATAGTTTGGCTTCTGAAACAACAGAAAAAGGACAAAGACGCCAATAGCAAAGGCACAATGTTGCTTTTGCGAGTACAGCTTATCGAATATCACGATAAGTATATGAAAATAGGCGAAATTCCATCTTACGCCTATGATAATTTCGTTGAGATGTATAACGCATATCACGCTTTAGGCGGTAATGGGATGGTAACTAAGATGTATAACGAAATACAGGAAATTCACTTAAAGAATGGAGGTAAAGATTAAAATGGATATAACATCGGTAACAACAGTTGTAGCAATCGTTGTAATTACATATCTGATAGGCTTAGGAGCTAAAGCAATCCCACACATTAAGGATAATTACATTCCTATAATCGTAGGCGTTGCAGGTGGCATCTTAGGCGTTGCAGGTATGTATGTAATACCAGACTTTCCGGCAAATGACATTCTTAATGCAATCGCAGTAGGAATTGTGTCCGGACTATCAAGCACAGGTGTTAATCAGATTTATAAGCAGGTAAAGAACAATGCTTGACATTAATAAGCAGGCTATGAAGTATTCACTTCAAGGACAGACGGTAACTATCTATGAAAGAGACGATGAGGGCAATATTCTTTATGAGGGATATACCGACACAGAGGGTAACTTCATTCCTTATCTTGATGATGAGGGAAATAAGATACCCAAAGTCCTTGAAGAAAAAACAGGTTTTTCAGAGCCGGTCGATTTCAAAGCAAACATATCATTCAGTGGTGGAGAAGCGCAAAGCAAGGAATACGGCTTTGACACCGCTGATTTTGACGCTATTTTGTTGACAGATAGAAATATGTTACCTATCCAAAAAGGCGACCTTATATGGCTTGATAGCAAGCCTACATACACATCTGACGGTCTTGTTGATGAAACATCAGCGGATTTCACGATTGTAGGCATTAAACCGGCATTGTATTCAACCAAGTACATGCTCAAAGCAGTTGTAAAGTAGGTGCATTATGGCAAGACATACAATTAATATATCATTGTCTGAAAAGTCCGTAAATGAAGCCATCAGACAGCTACAACAGTATAAACAGAGTTTACAGTATAAATGTGGATTGCTTGTTGAACGATTAGCAGAATTAGGCGACAAAGCGGCAATTATGAGTGTTAATGAGAGTCCATTAGGTAGGACAGTAACATTGAGAGTTGACAGAAAGCCTATTCAAGATGGCTACCAAGCTATTTTAATTGCTACCGGTAAAACTGTTGAAGTAGAAGATAGAGAGCCATTTTACACGCTATTAGCGATTGAATTTGGAGCAGGTATTCATTATAACGCTGTTGCTAATCCTAAAGCTGATGAATTAGGGTTAGGAGTTGGCACATATCCTGGACAGGTTCATGCTTGGGACGACACATGGTGGTTTTGGGATGAACAAAGTGGAAGTTGGAAACCTACTCACGGCGTTAAAGCTACAATGCCTATGCATAACGCTACAATGGAGATTATTAATCAGTATAAGCAGATAGCAAGAGAGGTGTTTAGTTAATGGCAAATGCAAACGATTGGGCGATAGACCTCGAGAATACAGTCACAGCACTTGTCAAGGCTAAAACCCTAACACAGCTAAAGAAAACATATCCAAAGATAGTCATAACCAACGAGGGGGAAAGCAGCGGTCAAGCAGTATTCCCAACAGTATACATTCATTTACTGTCAGCAGTAGAACAAGGACAAACGCTTGACGGACAGACAGTTAACGCATTGTTAGCGACATTTCAAGTAGATGTTACCACCAACACAAGCAAGTCTGACTGTCGCAAAGTTATGGCAGCAATTACAGATACATTCAAGACAATGAGATTTCAGGGCAACGCAATGCCAGAATCTTCAATCAGTAACAAAGTACATAAGAGTACTGCTAGATTCAGAAGAATGATAGCGGCAAATGACAGATTAATGTAACAAAGAGCAGAAATGCTCTTATTTTTTTGCAAATTTTTAGGAGGTAGACAAGGCAATGGCAAGTACAAGTTATAAAGCTAGAGTTATCTACAAGGAGCATAGCGAAGATGGTTTTGCAGGCTCATATAAGTTAATGGTTGCGGCTAAGTCAATTTCAGCACCAGTATCAGCACCTAACACAGTTGAAAGTACAACATTTGAAGATGATTCACAGACATTCTTAATGGGTATCAAAACATCTGACGCTAAGACTTACACAGGAAATCTTGAAAAGGCTTATTTACAGGACTTAATCAAAGCAGAGGGTAAGCAGTTAGATATTATTCAGTTATATGGCTCTGACGGATTAGGTGCGGTTGCTAAGTACGCATTTGTCGGACAGGTAACAGCAACACCTAATGATGTTTCTGGTACTGATTCGGTACTTGAAATGACAGTAACAGCAGTTCCTAACACTTCACCTATAGAATGCACAGACAAGCTTCAAGTTGTCGAAGCTGCTGGTGGCACATTCACAGTAACAAAGGTGGGGAAATGATAAGCCAATCGACTAAATCAAAGGCTGTGTCGATTGGTGGCACAAACGCCAAAACAGCCGACTACACATCATATCTTGATGATGTAACAGAATAATTATTTTAAAAGGTAGGTGCGGTGTAAAATCCGCACCTTTCCCTATATGGACGATAGAATGGGAAAGGGTAAAAAATATGATGAATATTAATGTAAACGGAAAAGAATACAAAGTTGAGTTCTCTTTTGGCGCAGCGGAGTGCAAAGAGATAGTACAGAAAATGTTTTCTGTTGTTAACGGTTCTTACTTACTTGCACAGACAGATAAAAGTATTGCACAGGCTTCTTTTGACGGCTTGGCAAATATGACAGCAGATGTGCCAGAGATTTGCATTTTAGCCATTTATGCAGGCTGTATTGACAATAACCCAGTAACTATGAATGAAGCAAAGGAACTCACTAGGGCATATATTACAGAGAAAAGAAAGACAGATAAGAGTTACGGATATAGAACATTGTTTGAAGAAATCAAGAAAGCGATGGAAGATGATGGTTTTTTCGAGCTGTCGGGGATAACAACGATGTTAGAGGAAATGGCGAACAATGTGGAAGAAGCGGCACAGGAGCAGAAGAAGCCGACAGTAGTTCCACAGGACCACAAGAAAAAGCAGACTTCCACAAAATAATATGGGAAGAATACTTTGTCTTAGCCAGTTCACTAGGCGTTAGTTATTCAGACTTTCTAAAAATGACACCTACAAAATTATTACTATATGCAAAAGGCAAAAAGATTGATAGGCAAAATCGCGATTCAGAAATGTATAACTGGTTTTTAGTTTACGCAATTCCAGCTATTTCTTGCGGCATTGGTGCGGCATTTAGTAAAGATACACACATTGAATATCCGAAGCAGGCTATTTTATCAGAAAAAACGGAAGAAAGCGAAGAAGATACCTACGATAAAGAGTTACAGCGAATGTTACTCAATGAACAGAAATGGGCGGCACGAGCTGAAAAGAGAGGACTACCGCCAACAATCCTATAAAGGGGGTTAAAGCGTGGAATTAGATTCATTAGAAGTCAAAATTACCGGTACTGCCACTAAAGCTATTAATTCCGTCGATAAACTGATAAATCAGCTTACAAGGCTGTCAACATCACTTGCAACTGTGAATGGTTCATCACTAAGCAGTCTTGCGAGTGGTGTTAGTCAGTTAGGTTCTGCTATGCAGAATATGAACGCAGGAACAGCAGATTTTACAAGACTTGCTAAGAACATCACAAAGATAGGTTCTGTTGATTCAGTTGCACTAACTAAAACAGCTACATCACTTCAAGCTGTCACAAAGGCAGTTGCAAGCATATCAGCTATTCCGCAAAATGCAACACAAGTCACAGAATTTGCAAAGTCACTTGGTAAGCTAGGCAGTAAGAGTATAGAAAACGCCGTTGTAAACATTCCAAAATTGGGCAATGCTTTAAATGGCTTAATGACAACGCTATCAAGAGCACCAACAGTAAGCCAGAATGTTATTCAAATGACTAACGCATTGGCTAATCTTGCCAGTCAAGGCAGCAAGGTGGGTACTTCTTCAAACTCGCTTCAAAAGACGTTGTACGGCGTTTCTGCAAGTACTAGGACAGCAACCAAGAGCAGTTGGAACTTAGCAAGTGCAATAGGCAAGTTTTATGCCACTTATTTTATGGTAATTCGTGGCAGTAAGAAACTTATAGAAGCCATCAAGTCAACGACAGATTACATTGAAGCATTCAACTATCAAGCGGTAGCGTTTGGCAAAATTGGTTCAGAGTGGGATAAAGATTACGAAAAGTACGGATATGATAACGCAACAGCATATGCAGAAAGTTTTAAAAGCAGAGTGAATGATACTCTTGGAAAACTATCTGGCTTAAAAGTCAATGTTCAAGGTGGTTTACTTGAAGAAAGTGGAACAAAGAACTTAGGACTTAATATACAAGAGATAACGCAGTACGCTTCACAGTTAGCTTCTGTCACTAACTCATTAGGGCAGACAGGCGAAGCAACAACAGCAATAACAAAGTCAATGACAATGCTTGCAGGCGATATAAGCTCACTTTTTAATGTGGACTATTCAACGGTAGCACAGAACTTACAAAGTGGCTTAATCGGTCAATCAAGGGCATTGTATAAATATGGTATTGATATTACTAATGCTACATTAGCGACGTATGCCTATAACTTAGGCATTTCTAAGTCTGTATCAGAAATGACACAGATGGAAAAGCAGCAGTTAAGAGTGTTAGCAATATTAGACCAAAGTAAAGTATCTTGGGGTGATTTAGCTAATACGATTAACAGCCCAGCAAACATGTTACGCCAGTTCAGTAACAATATGAAAGAGGTAGGAATGGTAGCAGGACAGCTATTTATCCCGATTCTTTCAAAGGTTATGCCGATTGTAAATGGCGTTACTATTGCTATAAAAAGATTATTAGTCAATCTTGCTTCTTTAATGGGCGTAAAGATTGATTTTGAGAGCTTCGGACAAAGCGGATATAAAGACACATCAGACGGCTTAGAAGATATTTCAAGCGGCTATCAAGATGTGGCTGATTCAGCTAAGAAAGCTACATTATCCCTTATGGGATTTGATGAAATCAATAAACTTAATGATGATACAAGCAGCAGCAAAGCGTCTGGCGGCTCTGGAAACAATATTGATTTGACAGATGATATCGTCAAAGCGGCAGCAGAATATGAGGAAGCATGGAACAAAGCTTTTGCCAATATGGAAAATGCGGCAGTTTCATGGGCTGATAGAATCGAGAAGATTCTTGACCCAATTACAAAACCTCTTAAAAAGTTTGCTATGGATGTAAAACTAGGAGATTGGTTTGAAGCAGGACAGGATATTAACCAGTTTGTTACAGCTGTTTTTAATACGATTGAGAAGATTATTGATAAGGTTGACTGGGAGAAGTTAGGCGAAAATATTGGAGATTTTCTTGCGGGGCTTGATTGGGCAGATATCTTATTCAAAGCGCTTAAGCTAAAACTTAAGATATGGGAAGCTATAGCAAAGGTTATTAAGGAAAGTTTCAAAAAAGCACCGCTTGAAACAGCTATAATAGCAGGTTTTGCACTTCTTAATTATACAAGAATCGGTAAATTTATCGGCGGTCAAATTGCGAAGAAAATCACTATAGATACAGCTAAGACAGTTATAACAACAGGCGGATTAAAGAGTGCATGGGAAACAATAGTAATCAAATCTATGTACGCGCTTGACACATTATCAGCTTCAACAGTGATTCCTGTTGGCATTGTTGCTAGTATCTATATCGCTTCAACAATTTTTGCTGCAAAGGGAATAAAAAAATACTTAGGAAACGATAGCAAGCTACATAAATGGTTCGAAACGGAAGTACTTGGAATTGACGAAAAAGGTTATGTAACAACAGTTACAGCGGATTGCACAAGGGCAGAAGAAGGAGTATCTAAGCTGAAATCGCAGATTGACGGGCTTAAGGATACTGTAATCAATATTGATGTAAACGATAAAAGCAGTATTGATAAGGCAAACGAAACACTTGTAGATACTATCAATCAGAAAAACATTGCTAATAAGCAATTCCAACAGGTCTCTAAAGATTATAAGAAGATACAGAGTACGCTTGAGAAGTACATTACCAAATTGTACAAAGGTAGCGTAGATGAATTTTATGATTTTTACGGACAGACAAATGATCTGTCTGACATGTCGCAGCTATATGAAGTACTTACAACAATTGGTTCAGGAAACAGCAAAGTACTTAATCAGATGTATGACGAACTTGGAACGCATAATGTTAGCGACATTAAAAAGGTTCAAAGTTCTTATAATTCGCTTAAAGATGAAATTGACGATTGCAATAAAACCATTGCACAGTTAAGCCCTACAATAGATGAAAGTATATCAGCCTACGAAGAGCTTAACGATACGACTTATGAATATACCACATCTGCTACGCAGCATTATCATGACATGGTAGTTGGTTCAAAAGCTGCAATAAGTGAACTGACAATGGCAGCAAGTGACGGAGCAAATGCGTTTTCTAACAGCTACAGAGAAGCATTTGACAAGACAAAACTTGATGGAACTAATACTTTTACATCAGTAGAGGAAACTGTCAAGGCGCTTTCACAGTCAGCCGGTATAAATGGCGGTAATCAATTATACACAATGTTTGATGATAGAATTGCGAACATACCAGAAGCAACAAGACGTGCATTTTCCAACATTGTAGGGCAAATAAACGCCGGCAATATCGGATATGACGAAGGAGAGTCTCTTGCAGAGAACATTATGTCTGGCTTTAACGCTAGTGCATGGCGCTTTACTGATTCAGTTCAAGCAACTTTAAGGGAAGCATTTTCGATTGATGTTGATATCAATGCAGATATTGACCCTAGTAAAATGACACCAAGTGAAATAAACAGAGGTGGAGCAATTAATTTCGGTAAGATAAAGATTGCACCTAAATATGCAGTGGGCGGATTCCCAGAAGATGGATTCTTCTATGCAAATCATAATGAGCTTGTCGGTGAATTCAGTAATGGTAAGACAGCAGTTGCAAACAACGAGCAGATAACAGACGGCATTAAGCAAGCTGTTATTGAGGGCATGTCAGAAGTATTTGCTAATGCAAATATAGGTCAGCAGAACGGAAACATTGTTGTACAGATTGACGGACAGGAAGTGTTCAGAACAACACAGAGATATGCCAATCAGTATACAGCTATGACAGGACAGCCAGCATTTAATATTTAATAAATAAAAAGGGGCTGTCAGCCCGACAACTGACAGCCAAAAGTCACAATACCACTTAAACAAGCAGTACAAATATTATATAACACTAATTGAATTAACGCAATAGAAATATTAAGGAATGTATCAGAAATGGTGCATTCCTTTTTTAATGCCTTGAAAGGGGTGGTTTGATTGATTGACGCAGTTGTGATTGAGGGAGTTAGGTTCCCAGTGGCATATAACGGCTACACATACAGTAGGAATAAGATATGGTCTAAGAATACAGGAAGAAATGATTATGGAGAAATGGTTGGCACGATTGTAGCACTCAAAGACAAGATTGAACTGCAATTACCGCCACTAACAGGTGAGCAGGCACTGTTGCTTGATAATGTGGTAAGTGACATAGATAACCCTTATCCAACAGCACAAGTCTTATTCTTAGGCGGTACGCAAAAAGAAATGACAATATACACAGGAGATGTGACATATCCGTACCTTACAAGGGCAAAGAATGAGGATGGACTAATAGTCGGAGCAAAATTAAGTTTAATTCAAAAATAAAGGAGAGTTCCACATGAAACTTAAAACAAGTGAGTTAATAGACAGATTTCAGAGCTTAAGTAACATATCGCACGACAAGACTACAGGCAGAATTGCTATGGCTGTCATGTGCAATATTAAGGCGTTAGAAGAGCTGTACGAGGCAACATTGCAGACCATAGAAGACACTAAGGTTAAGTATGCAGATAAGGACGACAGCGGCAATCCAGTTGTCAATGATAATCAGTATCAGATTACATCAGAGAACTTAAAGAAGTTACAGGAAGAATTGCAGGAAATCAATGAGCAAGAGATTGAAGCGCCTGACATGACAATGCTTCCTATGGACGCATTCGATAAATGCGAAGAAATTACACCAGCTAAATTATACTCAATTGAATTTATGATAAGCCATTAATTAATCAATAAAGGCGGTGTAGAATGAAGATATTAGACACAGCTATGACGGAAATTGTTAAGGGAAATAGTGCAAGATACTATTCTAAGTATGTTGTTGATGGAAAAGAACATACTGAAACGCTTAACAATTTCAAGTTTCAAAACATAATAAATCCCAATAACGAAATTACGATAGGCAACACTTGTGCAAGCAGTGTTACCTTTTCTATTTATATGCCAACAGTAAGCCTTGAAAATAAGGAAATTACCATATTCGAGGGTGTTAAGGTTGGTGCAGAAATTAAGTATATTAAGTTGGGAATATTTACAGTTACTAGACAGACGAGTGACGGAGAATACACAAGCTACGAAGCATACGACAGAATGTATAAGGCTGACATGCCTTACTTCTCGGATATGGCATTTCCTAGCACAGATAAAGCTATTCTTAATGAGATATGTGGCAAGTTAGGTATATCTTTAGCAACAAACATAGTCTCAGCACATACAATCAGCGACAAGCCACAAGGTTACACTTATAGAGAAATTATCGGCTATATGGCTATGTTGCAAGGCTGTAACGCGGTAATTAATTCTGATGGAAACCTTGAATTAAGGTGGTATAAGGATAGCGGATATGTACTTGACGGACATAAGTATTATCAGCAGGGCGTTACATTTACAACGAGTAAAGATTTTATCATACAAAAACTGACATGTAATAATACCAAGAGTGGTTCCACAGAACAAAGCGAGATTACTTCTGGTGACGGAGCGACAGGATTAACATTTGCGAATCCATTTATGACGCAAGAAATCCTTGATGAGGTCTACAAGAAAATAGGCGGTTTTGCATTCAGACCGATTGAAGTTAAGTTTGTTGGTGACTACCGACTAGAGGTCGGCGACATTATTACTGTTAATAAAGCTGGCGTTGATTACAAAGTGCCTGTAATGCAGATTACACATGAATGCGACGGTGGACTTATGGATACAATTACATCTATAGGTAAATCTGATACAGAAAATACAAGTGTAGCTTCCGGACCGGTAACCAAGCAAATGGAACGGTACTATGCCGATTTAGTTGTTATTAACAAAGCATTGATTAACAAGTTAGATGTAGATACGGCTAAGATCACTTATGCAACAATAACTAATCTTAACGCAGCTAACGCAAGCATTGAAAATCTTAAAACAAATAAGTTAGATGCAACATATGCAGACATTATTAATGCAAATATTGAAAATCTTAAAGCTGTTAATGCAGAGATTACAAACCTTAAGGCTAACTCTTTGACAGCTGATAAAGCCGATTTAGCCTATGCTAAAATTGATTTCGCAAACGTAACAGCTCAAGTTGTAGGAACTTCTATCATTAAAGATGGCGCAGTAACCAACGAAAAGGTACAGAGTTTGTCCGCTAATAAGCTGACAGCCGGTACTATTGACGCAAGCAAGATAATAGTTACTAACCTTAATGCTGATAACATAACAGTTGGTAGAATTAATGGTAAATTAATTGGCACTGGTTCTGTTGACCTTGACAAATTGGCACAAGAAGTACCGACAAAAGAATATTTAGACAAGGTACAAGAAGAGCTACAAGGTCAAATTGACGGAAATATTGAGACATTCACTAAGACAGAAATACCTACACTTAATAATGAACCGGCTGTTAATTGGGCAGACGATGCCGCGAGAAAGAAGCATATAGGCGATATCTGCTATGTAGTTAATCCGGCTTCAAGTGCAGATGGATATTCATACAGATTTGCCGATACAGGTACATTAGAAGCACCTAACTATGAATGGGTATTGATTAAGGATAGTGATGTTACTAAGGCATTACAGGACATTATTAACATCAATGGCGAGATTACTGGTATTAAAAAATTTGATGTTGAAATCAGTTCATGGAAAACTGATACAGACAGTGAATTATCAAGCCTTAAAACGCGAACAACTACTCTTGAAACTGACATGGGTAACAAGGTTGATACTAAGACATTTAATGAGGTTAAGCAAACAGTTGATGGGAACAGTTCAACAATAACCAAACTGACAGAAACCGTAAGCAATAAAGCTGATGGAAGCACGGTGGAATCGTTAACAAATGTTGTTAATGAGGTTAAGCAAACTGCTGATTCTAACAGCTTGTCAATATCTGGATTGTATACAGAGCAAGGAAAGTTGTCAGACGCAATTGACGCAGCAGATACGAAAGCCGGAGCAGCTCAAGATTGGTGTCAAAATATAGAGGACAATTTGTCTGAAAACTACGCCAAAACAACCTTTATGAATAATGCCATTACGCAAGCAGTAACAGCTGAAAGCAACAGCATTAGAGCTGATGTGTCAGCAACATATGCAACCAAAGACAGCCTAAAAGACTATGCTACGTCAGCAAGTTTAGAGTTATACATCAAAAAAGACCCAACTACCGGCGAGCTTAAATCTGCTATTGAAGCTATTGCAGATACCATAAACATTACAGCCAAAGGCGGTTTAAACATTTCTGGCGATAGATTTACCCTTACTTCTACTAATACAACTATTACTGCGGACGGTAAGCTAATATGCCGCAATGCTTTAATAGATGGCGAATTAAGCATAACCAGAACTACTACTCTTGGAACAACAAATACATCAATAACGGGTGATGGACTTATAACGAAACAGTTATGGAATCAAACACTAGACTGTAGAGGAAATATCTTTGATGGAATTAATATATATAAAACAGATGCCATAGATGGTATTAGATTAGCGTTAAGCAATGATAAAATTGTATTCACTACAAATAAAGACTCATCAGTACTGACTAAATATGCGCGCCTGACACCAGAAAGTTTAACTTTCGGCAGCCTAGAAACTTCTAACCTTGTAAGCTTGTCGAGCAAAGGGCTTACAATAAATGGAATGTATGATATTCCAGCAACAGGATTAATTAATCAAAGAATAACAACAAGCTCTAATTCTTTAGAATCTTTTAATAAAACATGGAAAATAAGTGGAAATGGACTTCTTACAATTAGCGCTGCTATATGGACAGATGAAACCAATGATTATGGAACAATAAGTTGTGCTATATACATTGATAATGCATGCGTTGCAGCAAATAAACATAGGCTAACAGCAGCAAACGCAATAGAAATAGACGCAGGATGTTCGTTTTTATGGGTTTTTAATGACAATAAAGAGCATGAGTTAAGAATAATAGCCGGTTCTAGTAAAGAGGGGCAAAAAACTATAACATATTCCGTACAGGGAAGTTTTGGATTAGCAATTTAAAAACTAATAGAAAGAGGTGGTATTTATGTTAAACATAACAAAAACAACTAATTTAAGTGGTTCATCAACAATAGATAACCAAACAGCAATGACAATGTTTGCGAGCGTACCAAAGACTGGCTCTCCAACAATTAGCCAGACAATCACTAACAGGGACCTGTATCTTAGTAATCAGTCGGAGTGCGATAGTGATTATGATAGCTTTAAGATAGAGGTTGATAAGCTACTTACAGAAGAACAGTAATTAATATTTATTTTAGAAAGCATGGGTTAATTCCCATGCTTTTATTTTTTAGGAGGTAATTTATGAATAAATTATTCGGAATTGACACATCAAGGTGGCAGGGAGACTTTGATTTCAAAAGTGCAAAGGATAATGAGGGCGTAGACTTTGCAATCATCAAGGCAGGCGGTGCTGATGATGGCTTATACGAAGATAGAGAGTTTGAGAACAGTTATAACAAGTTGGAAAGTGCAGGAATCCACAAGGGAGCCTATTTCTTTGGTAACGCATTAAGCACTGATGAAGCTGTAAATGAAGCCAGATATTTTGCACAGCTTTTAGCAGGCAAATCATTCTGCTATCCAGTGTTCTATGATGTTGAAGCAGGCATGGTTACTGGCAACGACCTTACAGACATTATTATGGCGTTTCTTGATGAAATGAGAAATGCAGGATATAAGAATGTCGGCTTATACTCATATGAGAACTGCATTAACAATTATGTAGACATTTCGAGAGTAAAAGAAGCTGGTTATGCTGTGTGGGTTGCAAGGTATTCAGATACAGAACCTAGAATCGCTGTTGATTATGATATGTGGCAGTTCGGTGGAAGTGTTAATTATCTTAGAGACACACAGATTAACGGACAGACAGTAGACCAGAACTATTGTTACACTGATTATTGCACAGACCATGTAGTTGAAGATGTAACAGTGCCAGACTATAAGCCAGTACCAGACACTAAGTATCATAAAGGCGATACAGTTAAGGTTATTAACGCTATCCAGTACGATAATGGCGAGCCATTCGGCACTTACTATGATGAGTACAGCGTCTTATCGGCTAGTGGCAGAAGAGTTGTTATCGGGGTTGATGGCGTAACTACTGCTGCTATTGACGAGGATAACATCAGCCTTGTTAAGTGTATTTATGACAATGACAATGATGTCAACACAGATACAGTAAGTCGTGGTGACGGCAAGAAAGTCAGAGTACTTGATAACATTGATTATGACGGCGTGAGATTCACGACATATTACGATGAATATGATGTGATTGAAGAGAATGGAGACAGAATTGTTATAGGTATCGGCACAACAATTACAGCCGCTGTTAATATTGCCAATCTTGAATTTGTCGGCGGTGCAAGTTCTGATGATACACCTACTGATATCCCATTTAGTGAAGATATTGAAGAGGGTAGCACAGTGAGATTTGTCGGCGATACTGATTATGATGGCACACCTATTAAGGCTTGGTATGACGAGTATACAGTATCAGAAAGAAGTGGAGACAGGGTTGTACTTGTACATGACAGAGAATTATTCGCAGCGGTCAATGTAACTGATTGTGAATTAGTCTAACCTTAATAAAAATACCGGGAGTGCAATGCTCCCGGTAATATCTTAATGAATATCATACATTTCTGATATGACAACAGGTATTGTTTTTCTTGCATTTAGCACTGTTGTATAAGAATATGTCTTATCAGTTCCTTTGCAATAAAAAGTAACCTTATCATTTTCTATAATCCTATCAAGGTCGGTATTTAATTTTACTACAATTAAAACATTGTTATCTGCTATCATTCCATCTTCATAAACAGAAGCTAATATAACAGAATAGCATTCAGGACCACCTTTAGCAAGAAAAGAAGAGCCATCTTCTACAAGCTGAATAACATGGGTTTCAAGCGTGAAATCTTTATCAATATAATTCTGTGGCTTTCTTGTCAAATCGGAAGCTGTAGCCTTGTCAGAGTACATCAATCTATCTTCCTTAAAAGTAACATCTTTAAAAAGAGCTTTTTTATTTATTCCAGAGCCAGAAGTTTTCTTTTCGGTTTGAGTTTCAGTTTGTGTTTCTGTTACGGCACTCTCGATATTATCAGAAGCACTATTCTGACACGCTACAAGGCTCAATAAGCACATAACAAGCATAATGCTTACAATTCTCTTTTTCATAGGTAAATCCCCCTTAAATTTAATTTTACTAATCATATCATAATATACATAATTTGTCGAATGATGTCAAAACTTGCGATATCTTTAAGTTGATTTTTATATTATAAGTATTTATAATAATAATTGTCCGAGAGAGTTCGGGCGAAATCTTCAAGTTTCGGCTAGGTGGCACTGTTTGATTGGCGTTGGCAGTGTCACTGCTGAAAACTGTTAATCTACTGGGGGTAGGTTGACATGCAAGAACAGATGTTCTATAATAACCTCATTATTGTAGTCAAGGGAGGGGATATAAAATGAATATGGAGGAACGCAAAAATGAAATTTACAGCTTGATAAAAGAGGTTAATGATGAAGATGTAGTGGAATACATCTTCAAAATTGTAAAAGACATAACAAAAACTGGTACAACCTAACGACTGTACCAGCAGTACACATAGAAAAGTAAAAGAGCATTACAATTTGAATCGTAAAGTGTTTTAATTAAAGTTCATCATAGGCAAGTAAACCAAGTTTTGTCACAGTTACATCTTCAAGAGTTTGAATGATATAACCTTTGCAATTGAGTTCTTTCATAAACGGCAACATCGAAACCATATCAATGCCAAGACTATTGGCGATGTCAGCATAATCAGTGTTGCCGTTTTTATTCCTTTTCTCTACTATGGCTCTTAAAAAATCTTTCGATTCAATCATTTATTACTACTCTCCTTTAAATAAATTAATTAAACCGAGAACATACTTTTGCTGTTCGTCACTTAACTCAAAAAATGTTTTTAACGAGTGTAATAATTTTTTGTCATTTCTGACTTTAATCCACAAATCAGCTTGTTCAGACAAAATAAGCTGTTCTTCTTCGCCAGTTCTTAAATATTCGGCTGATACACCTAAATATTCAGCAATTTTTCCCAACCTATCATCTGGTAATGTGCCTTTACGCAACTGACCTATATATCCGTTAGCAAAACCACATTCTAATTCTAATTTATGTATTGAAATCTTCCTTTGCTTGCATAGGTCTTTTACTCTTTCTACTGTGTTCATTTGTATTTTCCTCCATTTTTAGAGTTTCACCTAAAAAAGGTGTTGACAAATTAGAGAACACTCTATATAATAAACTTAAAGGTTAGGGAAAAGCCTAAAATAAACTTAAAGGGAAGTGTTCTCAAAATATGTTTCTCGACAATTCATATATTAGAACTTTCTCTAAAGATTGTCAAGCTTTTCTCTAAATCTTTATCAAATAAAGAAAGGAGAAGTCTATGTTTTATCAAAATGTTGTTGCTTATTGCGAAGAAAATAATTTGTCAATACACGCATTTGAAAAAAAATGCGGTCTTGGCAACGGGGTTGTAGGCAGGTGGAAAGATAATAATTCTTTACCAGCATTAACTACAGTACAAAAAATTGCAGAAGCAACAAGAATCCCAGTTGAAAAATGGATTAAGTAAAAAGAGGCAACAATGAAAGACTTTGTGATGCTGCATTGATAACATTAATAATCGCTGTTGTTCTTGCGGTATTAAATTTTTCACTTACGATACTGGACTTATTATTTTGATAATAAGCAGAAAGGAGTAAGAATGGAGAACATTTCTTCAATCCCTAATAGAATAAGAGGATTATAGCACAAAGTACAAACAGATTAGAATTTTTGATATTGATGCAATAGAAAAGTGATGGTAGCGGTAAATAGTTGCAAACTTTTATTCAAACATCATTAGTTCTTTTCGACAGGGATAGCGCCCTGTTCGTATCAAGTGTGAATTACCTACCAATTGGAAAGTGTCTACCATCACCTTTCTATTGTATCAATAAATATAAAGTTCTACAAGTTACAGCAGATAGGAATGAGCAGAATTGCTCAAATGCACCTTAAAAGGTCAAAATATATCACACATTATTTAGAAAGGAATGTTTATGGAGCTACAGATTTTTAGCAATTCAGAGTTTGGAGAAATCCGAACTATTACTAAAGATGATGAACCTATGTTTTGTCTGGCTGATGTATGCAAAGCATTGGAAATATCAAATGTAGGAAATGTTAAGCAGAGGTTATCTGGAAAGGGTATCCATACTGCGGACACCCTTACAAAGGGCGGAATGCAGAAAATGACATTTATTAGCGAGGCTAATCTTTACAAGACAATCTTTCAGAGCCGTAAAGAAAGTGCAGAGAGATTTACAGAATGGGTTACATCAGAAGTCCTTCCATCAATCAGAAAGAACGGCGGCTACATAGCAGGGCAGGAAACAATGTCTGATGAAGAGCTCATGGCAAAGGCACTTCTTGTAGCCAATAACAAGATAGCTGAAAGAGATAAGATAATCGAACAGAAGCAGGCAAGAATTGAACAGATGAAACCTAAAGAGATTTTTGCAGACGCAGTAGCAACAAGCCATACATCAATTCTTGTTGGAGATTTAGCAAAGTTGATTTGTCAGAATGGTGTGCAAATCGGGCAGAAGCGATTATTTGTATGGTTAAGAGATAAGGGCTATCTGATTAAGAGTGGCAGTTCTTACAATATGCCGACGCAGAGGTACATTGAGCAGGGGCTATTTGAAATCAAGGAAAGCAACCTTGTTAATCCAGATGGAAGCGTAAGAATTACACGCACACCAAAGGTAACAGGCAAAGGGCAGGTTTACTTTGTTAATAAGTTTCTGAAAGGAGATAACAGTGTTTCCGTTTGACGATTCATTAACTTTTGATGAAATACAGGACATTACAAGACATGAAAGCGAGAGGGTTATTGCTGTTACAGGCGGCAAGGTTAGTGACATAAACTTGATTAACGAAATCTGCATAGATTTATATTTACAGATAGAACACGAAGTCGGGTGTCGTTTTAGCTGTATTAAGCATGATGATTTAGCAGATGTACATGAGTTCATTGATTCTTACGAACCGCCATTGTGCCTAATGAAAAGGATAAAAGAGTATGAAAGAAAAGATAATTAACATATCCGCAACACTGGTAGGAATCAGCCTTATAGCGTTGATTCTAAGACCGGTACAACCGCAAGCTAAGATTAATCAGCAGAGTGCAGTGTTAAGTGAATGCTACAACTCACATGTTGATTATAAAGTTGAAACTGGAGAGATAAGTGTTGATGAATATGAGTTGTCGCTTATGGCACATTTACTGATGGGTGAATGCGGAGCGACATGTAACGACGATGAAATGCTATATCTTGCAGGAGCCGTTGTTTTGAACCGAGTACAAAGTGAGTATTTTCCTAACAGCATTGAAGAAGTTATCTATCAATCAGGGCAATATCAATGTACAGAGCTTATGAACAGCGGATTCTATAAAGAGCCAACAGAAAGGTGTTGGAGAATAGCAGAAGAATTATTAATAAGCGGATATGACATACCTCGCAATGTGTTGTATCAAGCTGAATTTAAACAAGGTAGCGGCGTTTATAAGAAAGTGCAGAATATGTACTTTTGCTACAGATAAGGAGTTTGTTTATGGAGAAAAGAATAAGAGAAGAATTATTCAATCTAGGCATTCACTCTAACAGAAAGGGTTATGTATACATTGTTGATATTATGAGCAATCTTGATTCTGCATTAGCAATAGGTGACGCAGTTAAGAAAGTTGCCGAAAAATACAGCAAAAGCAAGGATTCTATCGGAAGTGCGGTGAGAAATGCTATTAAGACAGCAAATCATAGCCTTGAGGTATGGAAGAATTACGATTGCCTGACAACAAGAGGATTCATTACAACAATGTACTACAGATGTAAAGAGGAGAACGCCAATGAGTAGCATAAAAAGAATTATTAAGCTGAACAGAAATAGACAGAGAGCTATAAAGGAAAAGGATTTTAGAAAGTTCTATACTTTCAGTTGTAAAATCCATTTAATTGAAAGAATGGATAAAGTACCAATAGGAAGTTACATATTGAAGTAAGGAGAGAAAGAAATGGAAAATGCAATTAACAACAACAATATCACATTAGCAGGAGTAGTTGAGAAAGAGCCAGAGTACTCGCATGAAGTACTTGGTGAGGGGTTTTATGTGTTCATGCTCAAGTGTTCAAGAACAAGTGGTAACAAGGATACATTACCGGTAATGATATCAGACAGACTTACTGATATCAGAGAAATCAAAGTAGGACAGGTTGTCACAGTTTCAGGGCAGATAAGGAGCTTCAACAGGCATATTGATGATGTGAAGAGCAAGCTGATTTTATCTGTATTTGCAAGAGAACTTAAGATACTGACACAGGACGCAACCGAACTGTCATTTGAAGAAGATATTAATACAGTTATACTTGATGGTTTCGTATGCAAACCACCTATATACAGATGTACTCCAAAGGGCAGAGAGATTGCAGATATCTTAGTAGCAGTAAACAGACCATATGGCAAATCAGATTACATACCATGTATAGCATGGGGAAGAAATGCGAGATTTGCAGGTGGGCTTGAAGTTGGAGAACACATTCGGATCCAGGGAAGATTCCAGAGCAGAGAGTATGCTAAGAAGATAAGTGACAATGAGATTGAGACAAGGGTTGCTTATGAAGTATCAGTAAGCAGGATTGATTACGCAGAGGAGGGTAAAGCTGATGAGTAGTGATATTACAGTTAGAGATTTAGCAAGTATGGCTATTGATGAAGATGTGGTATGCCAGATATGGACACCGCTGCATGGAACAGTTTTTAACGGTTCATTTGAAGAAGCTAAGTATTCAACCTATGCGGATAGGGAAGTTGACAATTTCCAAGTTGAAGATGGCATATTTGTTATGAATATATAATAAGGAAAGGATATTGTTTATGAGAGCAACTTTAAAAAGGGTAGTACTTGAAAACTTTATGTGCTATGCACACGCAGATTTTGATTTTTATGCCATTACAAAGATTACGGCTAAGAATGGCAAAGGTAAGTCAACTATTGCAACAGCTTATCTGTGGTGCTTATTTAACTGTGACTATGAATTAAAGGATAATCCGGTTGTCAGAAGAGAAATTAACGGAGTATCAGTTGATGATATGGATACAAGTGTTGAGCTTATACTTGATGTTGACGGAAAAGAAGTAACTATGAAGAAAGTACAGAAGCGTACTTACAGCAAAGATGGCAGCAGTTATAAGGACGATAACAAGTACTTTATCAATGATGTACCTAAGACATTAAAGGATTTCAACACATATCTTGATGTTGATATGAACGTATTTAAGATGTGCAGTAATGTGAACGCATTTCTTAATCAGAAGCCGGCAGAAATGAGAGAATACCTATTCGGTCTTGTAGGAGATGTTACAGACCTTGATATTGCTTCGCAGGAAGCTGAATTAGCCGAGTTAGTTCCTTTATTAGAGAAGTATACAACAGAGGAATTATCCGCTATGAATAAGGCTACAAAGACCAAAATTGCAAAGGATTTACCTATTCTTGATGGACAGATTAAGGAAAAGGAAAGAGATATACAGCTTAAACAGGCTATTGATGTATCTGACCTTGAATTACAGAAAAACAGCCTTAAAGAACAGATTGCTGATTGTGTGGCAAAGCAGACCGACAATGACAAGCTGATAGCTGAATATGACAAGGCTAGTTCGGATATTCTCAATCTTAAATTTGAGCTTAGTGATATGAGCCGTAAAGCTAATGAAGAAAATGTTAAGGCTAGGAGAAAACTTGAATCACAGATTAGTAACCTTAATTATGTGATTGAGGATAGCAAGAAGTCAATCAGCAACGCAGAAGATGTTGTTAGTTTTGATAAGGACAAGATAGCTGAATATCAGAAAACACTTGATGATAGCAGAACCGAATGGAAAGCTGAAAAAGAGCGTGTATTTGACGAGAATAATCTTATTTGCCCTTATTGTAAACAGGAATACCCAGAGGAAAAGAAAGAGAAACTAAAGGCAGATTTTAAGGCACATAAAGAAACTGAACTTAGCAGAATTACCGATAAGGGCAACACAGCTAAGAAAATGCTTGATGAAATCAAAGGATTGTTAGTTGAAGCTGAACAGGAATTGGCTGACAGAAAGCAGAAGTTAGAAAAGCATTTAGTTGATTTAGCAGACCTTGAAAAGCAGTTAGCAGAGTTACCGCAGGAGATTGATGTTACAAGTTCAGAGGAATACAAAGAACTTGAACAGAAGATTGCTGAAAGAGAAGAAGCTATGCACAAGGCTAATGATATTTCGGCAGTTAAGGCAGAATTAAAAGCACAGGAAACAGCTTTAAGGCAGCAGTTAGCAGAATGTGAAAGCCAGATTGCAAAATCTGATACGGCAGCAGATGAACAGCGGCTTGAAGAATTAAAACAGACAAGGATTGATTCTGAACAGAATAAGGCTAATGCGGAGAAAATCCTTGATTTACTTGATGAATTAGACAAGGCAAAGAATGAAGCCTTGACAGAAGCGGTAAACAGTCATTTTGGGTTAGTTAAGTGGCAGTTGTTTACTTATACAAAGTCTGGTGGTTACAAGAGTTGTTGCATACCTACAGTTGACGGAAAAAGCATTTTAACAACTATGAGCAATAAGGGCAACAGGATTTTAGGCAGAGTTGATATTTGCAACTCCATTCAGAAGATTAGCAATATATCAGTACCTATTATTTTAGATGATTCTGAAAGCCTTAGTACGGACAATCAGAAGAAAGTTGCTGAAATGGCGGATAGTCAGTTAATTATGCTGATTGTTAATGATAGCGAGAAATTAGAGATTGTGGAGGGATAATATGAAACTTTATTTTTACAAATTGAATACAGGTGGAAAATCCGGAAAAACAGGAATTACAGTACAGGTTTGTGAAGCAGAAGAGAAACCAAAGACATACAGGTCCGTTGATAGAGTTTTCCCAACCTGCTTAAGCACAGTAAGAAAAGATGAAGAAGGGCAGATATTGGGATTTGGTCATTTATTCCTTACAGAGCCCAACTTTGAGTATGCCAAGGATAAATTTAAGAAGCATGCAGAATCAAGGATTGCACAGACAAAAGAAATACTTGAAAGAGAAGAAAAGGAATTAAAGATAATCGAAGAAAGTGAGGAATAATTATGGCAGAGAATACAGCAGTTGCAGAGAAGAAAGCATTTACCACCTCATTAAGTGAGTGGAGTAATGCAATCACAGGTCTTATCATTGATGACTACAAGTCCTGTGGAATGGATATGGACGATTACGCTAAGGAATGTGCCATGGAAGCCATGACAAGCATTTTTAACCTTGTTAAGAGCAATCCTAAGGTTAATATGAGTAACCTTGATACGAGCAATTTGAGAGGCATTGTTAAGCGTTGTGCAAGTCTTAAACTTAATGCAAGCGCATATCCGAGAGAATGCTATTTTCAGTTGAGAAATGTGAACATCGGAAAAGATGCCGACGGAAAAGAAATTTGGCAGCAGCAGGTCGAAATGGGAATTGAAGGCAGTGGTTATGATTCCCTACTTACTAATTACGGAAAAGATGTTAAACAGGTATATCCATATTGGGTAATCAAAGAGGGCGACAAATACATACCGCCTAAGCATAAAGGACTTACAGTTACAGAGCCGGAGTGGGAAGAAAACGGATTATCTGATAAGGCGGTAAGAGTTGTATATCCTGTTAAGTTGTTAGACGGAACAGTAACATATCTTTCTGCTGATAGAGACAGCGTTAAGGTAAACCTCTTATCTCACGTAAAGCAGAATATGTTGAATGCTACATTTGGAATTATTACAGGTACTAAAAAACAGTATGGGAAAGAAGTTGCAAGAACTAGATATGATGCAACACCGGAAGAAAAGGCAAAAATCAAAGAGAAAAAGGAAGAAGTTCTCAATGCCTTAAGAGCGTGCAAGACAGTAGATGAAATGCTCGAATGTGAGCTTGCAAGACCTTTTATAAGCGGTGCTTGGCTTGATACCCCAGAGAGTATGATACAGAGAAAAATGTGTAACAATGCAACAAGGAAATACCCTAAGAATTATGACCCTATGGCACGACAGGCACAGGTTGAAATGGATGAGGTATATCAGGTTACACAGGCTGAAATTGCCGAAAATGCTAATACTGTTGAGTTTATAGAAGATAAGGCAGATGTAGTTGACACCACGGCAGCAGAAGTAACCGAAGAACAGGCAGAAGATAGCACATTACCACCATTCATGCAGAGTGAGGAGGATTAAGTAATGCATCAACACGACTGGATTAAGATTTGCAAGCATCATAGATGGGGCTATGAGTGCAAAATATGTGGGAGGTTTTGGAGACCATGAGAGTAATTTCACAGGACGGAACAATAGATGTTCCTTATGAAAATTTTGTTTTTTCAATATTAAATAATGGTGGGGGTTATGGAATTGTTGCGGTTAAAAATGTCGCAGAACCACCGGAAGTGTTTCTGAATAGCCTTATTGCAACTTATTCCACAGAAGAAAAGGCAATTAAGGCTATGGAAATGCTTAGAAAAGTGTATGAAAATAATGTGTTTTATCATTGCGCAGCCGGTTCAAAGCGCTTTGAAGAAGTACAGAGTATTTTGAGCGAGGAACAATTTCGGAAAGCTACAACAGAGTACTTTCAGTTCCCACAGGATGATGAAATCGAGGTGTGAGTATGAAAATTATTAAAGGTAAAGAGAAAGAATACAAGGATTGGTACGACAAGAATAGTGACGGATACAGCAGAGCTTGCTTCACTTATGCTGAAAGGTGGGCTGAACTGTTAGAAGCAGAAATTGACAAGAGCAATGATATTAAGAAGTGCCTCGTTGATAATGCCGACAGATTAAGTCACGAAGCAGACGCAGAGGGCATAACAGGGGTTATGTACGGATACGCAGTTAGTATTCTTTCACAATGTTGGGAATACGGAGAGTATTTAAGAAAGTGGCATAACAAAGAGTATGGATATGACGGAGACGGAGTTGTAAATCCAGCGATTATGACAGTAGGTGTGAAATGATGAAACTTAAATGTATAGCAACAGGAAGCACAGGTAATTGCTACACCCTAACTTCCAACAGTGGAGAAACACTTATCCTTGATTGTGGAATACCGCTTAAGGAGATTAAAAAAGGCTTAGATTGGAACATTAAAGATGTTGTGGGTGTGATATGTGGATAAGGAGTGGTGGTTTAATTGAGTATTTATCCAAGAATATCTAAAGTTGGAAAATCATATATACTAAGAAGATACGTCAACGGAAAACGACTACATTTTTATTCCAGAGACTTAAATGAGCTCATAGAATATGACAAGCTATTAGAGAAAGGAATAATCCCAGTAAAGAGGGTAGGGCTAAATGTTAAAGAAAGTGAGCTTACTAATTTCATTGACGATGGAAACGTTTGGAAATGGATAAAGGGTTACGAGGGATTGTATGCAATTTCTGATAGCGGTTTAATTAAGAGCTTTTGGAAAGATAGCAGAGGACAGTTTGTTAAAACAAACAATAAAAATGGTTGGTATTTATCTTTTAGGGCAACAGACAAGAACAAAGAAGTTAAAACTATTAGAGTTCATATTGCAGTTGCAAAGGCTTTCATAGGGCAAATTCCAAATGGGTATGAAGTGCACCACAGAGACGGAAACAAGCAGAATAATTGTGCTAGTAATTTGCAAATCCTCAGTGGAATTGAGCATAAAAGGCTAACCTTAATGGAAAATCCTCATATATTAGACGGAATGATTGCTTATAACCAAGGCAGAGCTATTCACGGAAGAAACAAGAAAGAAAAGAGAAATGTGCAGAGGTTTAAGAAAGGAAAAATCATCCAGTACTCATTAAACGGAGAGTTTATCAATTCGTATTGTAATGCAATGGAGGCAAGCAGAAATACCGGTGTTTGCGGAAGAAATATTTTACAAGTTGCAAATAAGGAACCCTATAACAGCAAAGGAAGCGTGAGAAAACAAGCCGGTGGATATGTATGGAAATTTGAAAAAGAAAGCGAGGTGATGTAATGCTCAAATTGAAATGTTGTGGAACTGGAAGTAAAGGAAATTCTTACGCTCTTATGTCGAAAAACGGAACGCTTATTCTTGACGTAGGAATGGGTATTAAAGACATAAAAAAGATGTGTGATTGGAATGTAAAAAATATAGTAGGTTGCCTTATTTCACACGAGCATTATTGACGATCATTCGAGGTCATTAAACGATTTTAAGTCAATGGGAATACCAATACTTGCCCCATATTTAGGCGATAGCTGTAAAACAATGAATATGGGCGAATTTACAGTGAAACCCTTTGATTTAACAACAATAGACGGAAGCTGGACACATACAGACGCAAATGGTGAACCTTGCCCGATATTCGGCTTTCTGATTACTCACAAGGAAATGGGAAGAATGCTTTACATAACCGATTGTGAACTAATCAAGTGGAAATTTAAAGACATAAACCACATTCTCTTAGGTGTGAATTATGACAAGGATTTAATTGACAGGGATAACACAGGTAAAGCCAATCACGTTTTCAGAGGTCATTTATCCATTGACACAGCTTGCGATTTTGTTAAGGCAAATCATTCAGATAGCTTGCAGAACGTCATAATGTGCCATCTATCAAGTGAAAATTCTGATAGAGATAGTTTTATCGAGAAGATGAAAAAAGTCGCTTGCGGGGCAAATGTAGATGTTGCAGAGCGTAACAAAGAATGGGTTTTAAGGAAAGGAGATGAATGTCCGTTTTGATTAGTTGGGATATAGTTACAAAGTTAATGAATTGCTTTCCTAATAGCGTTATAAATCATAATGCAGAATTTATAGCACATATTAGAAGCAATACATATTTCGGATTAAAAGATTGTGAAAATGAAACAGATGTAAAGTGCAAAATGTTGGAATGGCTATCAAGACCTGCACACAAGGCAGAACCATATAACACTAAACGGAGCAATAATGAATTTCACAGATTTATACTTGGCGGTGTAAATCAGTTTTTGGAAACCGATTTTACCGAGAAAGATATGGAGCAGATTTATACATATCTTGGAAACAGGTGCAACCATGCCAAAACATTGAAGTTTATTGAAAGTGGGTATGATATGTCGGTTTTGAAAGATTAAAAATCCTAATGAGTGTCCGTTTTAGAAAGGAGAATTGAAATGAAGAAATCTGAACCAAAAATGATTTTAAATATATCTCTCAATAGCGAGGAAATTGAAGAAAAGGTCAAGATTGCTATGGACGAATATGTAGAGAAAGTTATTTATAAAAATCTTGATGAAGAAATTACAAAAATTGTTGACAAGAGAATTGAAAAACTTACATCTGCTTCAAGCTGGAGTAGTGACAGGAAAATACAGGGTGTTTCTTTTGAACAGTTTGTGAAAGAAAGAACTGAAAAAACTATCGGCGATTTTGTAGAAAAGAATATCAAAGAAATTCTTGCCAAGAGATTTGCTGAAATTATGACAGATAGAAGTTTTGACAATGATTAAAGATAGAAAGGAGCAGTAATGGAGAGATTAACAAAGACATATTCAGACGGAACACATGGAGCTTCTGATAGCCTGCCATGTGGAGAGAACAGCTACGATTATAAGAATTTGCTGATAGAAAAATTAGGTAAATATGAGGACTTAGAGGAACAGGGCAGACTTGTTAAATTACCTTGCAAGGTGGGAGATACAGTTTATCTTATAAAAGACAGTGAAACAATAACAGAGTGTAAAGCCGATATGGTGTTTATCGGTGTTCTTTGGGAAGAATTTGGTAAAGAATGGTTTCCAACAAGAGATGAAGCAGAAGCAAAACTGAAAGAATTGAGAGGTGGAGAAGATGATTAAAACAATAGTATTGATTATACTTTGTCATTTAATTGGCGATTATGTACTGCAATGTGATTTTATTGCACAAACAAAAGGAAAGAATTGGTATCACTTATTTGTACATTGTGCACTATATTGCGTTCCGTTCTTGGCGGTATTTGGCTGGACATGGCAGTTGGCAGTAATTTTCATTTCACATCTGATTATTGACCCTTTAAAGGCTAGGTGGAATAAGATTACATACGCGCAAGACCAAGTATTACATTATATTATCGGGCTTACGTATTTATTATGATTGAGAGGTGGAGAAAATGAAAGTAGTAATTGACATACCTAAAGATTTCACAGGAGATTATATTGTTGACAAATTCAAAGATTTCTTTTCAAGGGTTACTGCGGATATTGATTGCAAAGGTATGTGTGGTAGATACGAGAAAGAAATTGCTGAAATGTTTTTAAAAGCATTTGACGATAGCGAAGAAAAGATTTCTTGCAACTGCCAGCACAACAACAATTCAAGAGAGAATGAGCCTTGTTGCAGATGTGATAGCAGAAATACCAATGCCGACAGGATAAGGAATATGTCGGATGAAGAGTTGGCGGAGTTTCTTATAACTTTTAAGAACACATTCGGCAAAGAATACGAGGGAGAAACTAGTTGTATGGAATGGCTTTAATCAAAAACAGAATAGGAGATAATTATGGAAGATAAATACTTATCAAAGGCAAAACGAACCGATAATGGAGAATGGGTGCAAGGCTATTTAGTGTACGATAAAAGGGATAAGATGTACAGAATAATTACTGAAATTAACTATTCTACAGGAACTTGCTTAACAGCAGATAATGCTCCAAGAGTTGATTCATCTACAATCTGCCGATGTACAGGCTTAAAAGACAAGAGCGGAAAGCTGATTTGGGAGAATGATATTGTAAAAATAAATAATAGCAAGGGGAATGTGCTTATAACATTTGGAGATTTTGAAATTATATGTACAATTCCTAACGAAAAATATTATAAGCACAGGCTTGAATATGATACTGAATATGAAGTTGTCGGAAACATCTTTGATAATGCAGAATTATTAGAAAGCGAGGGATAGCGTGACAGAGAGTGAAGCAATTAAAATCTGTAATACTATTGTTTTTGCAACATCCTTTAGTAATCCCCAAGGGATACCACTAAATACAACTAAAGAGGAGCTTACAGAAGCAATGAGAATAGCAATACGGGCGCTTGAAAAGCAGATTCCGAAGAAACCAACATATGAGGGCGATGGATATGCCCCAGACGGAACACTTATATATGATACTTGGATTTGCTGTTGCTGCGATAAGAGATATGAGGTTGATTATGATGATTATGATTACTGTCCTAATTGTGGTCAGAAGTTAGATTGGAGCGATGAAGAATGACACTTGAAGAAAGAAATGAAATGAAAGACAAAGAAAGAATTAAACAGTTTTTAGAAAACACTATGAGAAAACTGTGTGATGATTTGTCCGACAATGATAATTTAGGCGCAATGGCAATAAAAGAGGCAACAGATATAATGTTAAAACTTTCAAACTCTTATAAAAATATGGGGTTTGATAAAAATGCAGATAAGGATAGGATTGTTGATGCCTTAAAAACAGACTCTTCTGTGAAATTATATGGAAGTGGCAACAGCAATAATTATCTTATTTCTCTTGAAAAGGCGATTGAGATAGTAAAGGCAGGTGGCAATTCTTGAATTATCAGAACATAGCGAGAGCAAAGGCAATAGAACAGGAAAACAAAAAGCGACTACTGAAGCTCAATCCAAAGCTGAATGACAAAAGTGGAATATACTTCTTACTCCGAGAAGATGAAAACGGATTTAAGTATGCGTATATCGGACAGGCGGTACATACACTTAGCAGATTGGCAAGCCACCTTGTGGGCTACGAACAGCACATAGACCTTAGCTTGCGCAAACACAAGCTGTATGACAAAGAGAAAAACCCTTATGGTTGGCGAGCTGAATTTCTGAATTTTCCCGAAAGCCAGCTTGACGAGAAAGAGAAGTATTACATCAAGCTATATGCCGATAAGGGTTATCAACTTAGAAATGTCAGTTTAGGCGGTCAAGGAGAAAATCGTGCTAGTGGTTCAATAGGTGAAAGAAAAGCACCTAAAGGCTATATGCAAGGCATACAGCAAGGCAAAAAGGTGTTAGCAAGGGAATTATCCTCTATCGCTGAAAAACACCTTACAATCCGCTTAAAGCCAGAAAAAGAGCATAACAAGGTATCACAGAAACAGTATGAGAAATTTTTAAATTTGTTGAAAGATGGTGAAGTAGATGACTAAAGCAGTTTTGATTATGGATATGCCGGAACAGGTATGCCAGAAATGTACATTGTGCTATGAGACAGAGAATGATGACGAATATCTATGCTGTGTGACAGGAAAACTTTTACCAGACGGAGAAAAGCCGGATTGGTGTCCACTTCTGGAGTTTCCGAAGCATAAACGCACGATTGGCACAGAGAGCGAAAGTAACCGGATATTGATGAATGTAGGGTACAATGCCTGCTTGGATGAAATTTTAAAAGAAAAGAAAGTGGGTGATTCAGAATGAAGATTTTAAGTAAGAAGAAATATAACAAACTCATTGAAGATTTTGAGGAATTACAGGAAAAGGTCAAGGAACTTAAAAGGATAAATGAAAGTCTTGGGAAGAAGCTAGAGGATAAAAAGACAAGTTGCAAGCTGAATAATGGCAAGGATTTCTGTTTTAAATGTCAAAACTCTTACAGATACAAGATATACTGGGGAGCGACAGAATACGAAAAATGCGGTTGTTTGCTTGATGTGCCTTGCGAGGATTTTAGAAGAAAAGAAAGCGAGTGATTCAGAATGAGTAAAGCATACAGATGTGATGTTTGTGGCAAATTTTGTAGTGATTGTTATGAAATAAATGGCTTTGATATTTACACTGATGATTACGCAAAAAGAGGCTATTCAAATGTTGATAAAAAGACAGTGATAAATGAAATATGTGGTGATTGCTATAACGATATTAAGACCTACATTCACGATAAGGTATTTGAAGCAGCTAAAAAGCGTATAAAAAATTCAATTAACTAAAAATCAAAGAAAGGAATAGGTTGTCGCGACATAAAACCGAGGTTTCCTTTTGGTAGATTTAGAATGATAGTACATTGTTTATTTGAACAGTCAGGAACATTCAAGAACGCTTTCAAGAAGTATGGAATTGAAGCCTACGACTATGATATTCAGAATGAATTTGGCGAAACAGATTATGTTATTGACCTTTTTAAAGAGATAGAGGGGGGGGGTATCAAGGTGAGCCGAGTTTGTTCGATAAGATAAGCCCTGATGATTTGATATTTGCATTTTTCCCTTGCACTTATTTTTCAGACCAGGGATTGAGGCATCTGGCTTGCACGGCTTATCAGTACAGGAATTACACTATTGAGCAAAAATGTGAATTGGCAATGAAACGTCATAAGGAACTTGATTTGTTTTATGAAAAGCTGAATAAATTAGTGATAATTTGTCAGCGAGGTCATTTGCAAATTGTAATTGAAAATCCATTGAATACAAGTGGATTACATTACCTTACAAACTTCTGGTGCTTGAAGCCAAGTGTAATTGACAGGGATAGGACACAGAATGGGGATTATTACAAGAAGCCTACTCAGTATTGGTTTATTGGATTAAACCCTAAAAACAATCTTATTTTTGAGCCGTTGGAACAAGTAGAAAGTATGCAGCCAATACAATATATGACAAATAAAAATTCTTTAGGTATAGACAGAAAAACGGCAAGGTCAATGATACACCCGCAGTACGCAGATAGATTTATCAGACAATATATTCTTGGTGAAGAGATATGGAGAGGCAAATAATGAAAGACGAAACAAGGCAGGAAATACAGATAATACTGGATTTACTCAAAAGCAACTTAATACAAAATGGCGTGAGCATGGCAACAGATAAGAAAGGGAATCTAATATTTTTTGATACAGCCACTTATGTTGAAAGCGGTTGTAAGGAATTTGACGGATTCAGAGTTAATATCAACGATTTAGTGAAGTAACAATGTGACAGAACTTGAAGAGGTAATTATGGCAGGTAACTTTATTAAAATTGACAGAAAGATTTTAAAGTGGGAATGGTGGAGCGATATTAATACATTCAGACTTTTTATGTATATGTTGATAAGTGCCTATTGGAAAGACGGAAATTACAAAGGTAAGATAATTGAAAGAGGGTCTTTCCCCTCTTCAATATCTGAATTATCAAAAGAAACTAATTTGTCTGTAATGGAAATTCGTACCTCGCTAAAACACTTACAATTAACAGGCGAAATAACAAGCAAAGCAACAAACAAATTCACGATATTTACTGTGGTTAACTACAATTTGTATCAAACAGATAACAAGCAAGATAACAAACAAATAACAAGCAACTTAACAAACAATCAACAAACAGATAACATTCTATTAACAAACTCTATATTAAAAGAAAGTAAGAATGAAAGAACAGAAGAAATTAAAGAAGATAAGAATACAGAAAAAGATATTACTAACGTAATATCCAAAAAGAAAAGTTATTACCCAAATGATGAATTACTTGATGAAGCATTTAACGAGTATGCGACAATGCGCAAGAAAATCAAAAAACCTATATGCACCGACAAGGCATTGCATAGGGCTATGAATACTCTTGAAAAGCTATCGGGCGGAGATAATGACTTAGCTGTTAAAATTCTTAATCAGTCAGTAGACCATTGTTGGCAAGGACTGTTTGAATTGAAAGAAGATAATTCTAATAAGCAAGTCAATCAGAATTTCGGCAAGGGTGCTATTGACTGGGATAATGTGTAAAGGAGGCAAATGTATGGACAGAGATTGTAAAAATTGCGTATATCATTCAAGTGGCAGTTGCAGTCAATGGGATTGTAACTTTACAACAACTAACGATGTGAGAAATGAAGCTATTGACGATACTGTAAAAGCCATAAAGAAGTTGCGTGCTTTTACTGTTTTAGAAGAGGAAGAGATTGACAAGATGGCAGGGCAACTAAAGTTAAAGGCAGGTGGGAAGAATGAGCAGATTAGATGATACACTCAACAAAATAAATTTTAGAAGTGATTATCCACACAACGGAGTGGTTGAATCGCTCTTAAAAATAATCGCAATTAACAGTGCTATTATATGCGACAAATTAGATACTGTTTCTAATCAATTGAAAGGAGGTAGTAATGACAAGAGAAGAAACAGTTAAAATCATTCGCATTATGTGTGATTGCTACCCTAACTACAAACCTAACAACCTATCAGAAACAGTAGATGTCTGGAATATGATGTTAGAAAGTTATAGTTATGAACAAGTGTCAGTCGCACTTAAAGCATACATCAACTCTGATATAAGCGGATTTGCCCCAAGTATAGGACAGCTGATAGGTAAGATACAGACTATATCACAGCCACAGGAACTTGACGGAATGGCAGCTTGGGGATTAGTCAGTAAAGCATTAAGGAATGGCACATATGGGGCGGTTGAAGAATTTAACAAGCTACCGCCATTAGTCAGACAAGCAGTTGGTATACCAGACAACCTTAAAAACTGGGCGACATCAGATTATCAGACGATAGAAACAGTAATACAATCGAATTTCTTAAGAACTTACGAAACAGTTGTTAAGCGCACGAATGAAATAAATCGCATGCCGGACAATATCAAATCACTTATCGAAAAGGCGAATGCAAATTCGTATAAGGCTCAAATCGAGCAAAAATTCCAAAGAGGTATAAATACACTTAATAATAAAAATAGCAACCTTATCGGTCAAAAAGAAGGTTTAGAGGGCTATATTGAAGCACCTAAAGATATTCAAGAAAGAATAAACGCCATGAGGTAAAATTATGAAACCAAAAAATTGTATTTATCCCGATTGCTTTAACTGTACTTTAGATGATTGCGAGTATGACATGCCAGAAAAAGAAGATTTTAACAGAGATGCTAAAATTGACACAGAAAATTCTATAGAGAATAAGACAGATAAACAGCGCAGGCAGTATATAAACCAAAAACGCTATCGCAATTCTGAAAAAGGCAAAGCTAAGTTGTGTGAATATGTTGAGAGTGGCAAGGTCACAGAATGGAATCAAAGATATAATTCTAAAGAAAGTGCCAAAGTTTTAGCAAGAAAAAGGTCGGCGAAACTCAACAAACGCATGACAGAAAAAATCGGAATGCCATATAGTACCTTTAAAGCATATCGGAAAAATTATGGGATAACTGAAAAAGATGTCGAGAAAGACATGGTTATCCGCAAAATGGATAATTGCGGACGAGTTTCAATACCGCCTAAGTTTATGCGACAAGGTATCATAAGCGCAGGGGATGTATATAAAATATATCCGCAGGATAATAAACTAATAATTGAAAAGCTAGAGGTTAAGAACAATGAGCAAGTCGGAACAACGAAGATTTCAGGAACAAATGATGAGAGTTCAATTAAACAGGCAGAAGAATAAAGAAAATAAAGAAATGTTTGGTAATGCCTTAACAATTCTATTATGGGTCCTACATGATAAATTTGGATTCGGAAATAATCGACTAGAACGGCTTATTGATGAGATTGATAAATTCAACGAAGATTTCAATGCAGGACTTATAGATCCAAAAGAACTTATTGAACAATTAGAAGAAGAGACAAAAATAAAAATTAAATATTAAGGAGTATGGCTTATGAAGTTATCGGAACTGACTAAGCCGGAGCTTGAAAAAATATTGAAAAATGCCAATTTTACAGAAGAAGAATTGAGAATTTTCAAGTTGCTTGTGGGTAATATGAGCTTAGAGCAAATTAGCCAGAGGCTCATGTTATCCAAAGCAACAATTTCAAGGAGAGTTAAGGATATAAAAATCAAGATAGAAAGGACTGATGAAATGGTTAAAACAATCCCTATATGGGGAAAAGTAACACTGACAGTTGAAGAAGCGTCTGAATATAGCAATATCGGGATTAATAGAATCAGCAATATGCTTAATGAAATTAGCTGCCCGTTTGTTTTAAAAGTGGGAAATAAGCGACTTGTTAAGCGTAAAGAATTTGAAAAATATATAGAAAAAAGCAGGGAAATATAGAGATATATTGAAATATAAGCTATTGTGTAGTAATATTAATTATCACGCAATAGCTCTTTATTTATTGAAAGGAGCTAAAGAAATTGGGAAAGGATTTAAAAGGTAAAGAGTTAGGAAATGGAATTTGTCAACGGAAGAACGGAAAATATTGTGGCAGGTATGTTGATAGATTCGGTCAGAGAAAAAGCATTTATGACGATAAACTGTCAGAATTAAGAAAGAAACTTGCAATTGCAATAGCTGATAGTCAGTCATTTACAAGCATAAGAGATAACATTAAGTTGGACGATTGGTTTAATCGTTGGGTAGATGTGTACAAAAAGAAAAGTGTACGCCCCAATACACTTAGGGAATACACTCACATATACACTAAGAATATATCACCTTTTTTGGGAAATCGCAACATAAATTCCTTTGTTAAGTCGGATATTCAACAATTAATTGATATTACTGACGATAAGGGGTATGGATATGAACGGCAAAACAAAATTAAAGTTATATTATCAGACATGTTTTCAAGAGCGATGGAAGATGAGCTTATGTCCAGAAATCCAACAAAAGGAGTTAAATTGAGGGCAAAAAAGGAAGTTTTCGCTAAAGCATTAACAATTGATGAACAAGAAGTATTTTTTGAATGCTGTGCTGGCACATTTTACGACAATCTATTCAATATTGCCGTAAATACAGGGTTGAGACCGGGAGAACTTTTTGCCTTAACTGAAAATGATATTGATTTTGAAAATGGGCTAATAAATGTATCTAAGACACTTGTATATCAGAAATACCTTGATGATGAACGCAAGGAATTTCATTTAGAAGAGCCTAAAACAGAACAGAGCAATAGGAAAGTGCCTATGAACAGCTTATGCAGAAAGTATCTTGAAAGACAGATAAGGCAGAAGCATGTTATCAAAAACAAACAGCCTAAAGAGCAGAACGACTATTTATTTACGACAAAATTTAACACACCACTTAATTCGGTTTTATACAGTGCGGCGATTGATTCTATTGTAGATACAATAAATCTTGTCCGTTCTGTTGATGAAGAAATGAAATATTTCAGCGGTCACGCTTTAAGACACACATTTGCAACAAGATGCTTTGAGGCGGGCGTGCAGCCAAAAGTTGTTCAATCATATTTAGGTCATGCAACATTACAAATGACAATGGATTTATACACACATGTTATGCCACAGAAAGCAAGTGACGACATCGAAAGAATTGTTAAAAACGAAAATAAAATTGTTGATTTTGTAAAAAACGCGGTGTAAATGCGGTGTAAATATACGCCATACCCCAACTAAAAATCCAGTATTTATGCTATTTAGAAGATTAAAAATGTATAATATTTTAGAAACTTATTATGTATACCAGATAACTCCTTATGACCTTAATGAGAGTTATGATAATTACTGTATTTAAGGGA
>OBZV01000115.1_pt1 | contig 94293 bp, 76 predicted proteins | sample 1501581 | NCBI WGS metagenome assembly OBZV01 (sample SAMEA2580257, study PRJEB22360) | human gut metagenome | biome: human gut; feature: human-associated habitat; material: faeces | place: Denmark | collected 2008/2010
GGGACTGGTTCAGATACCCAGTATTCATGTACATTTGCATACCCCCTTTGTAATAGTATATCATTTTGTGCATATTTCGTCTATTTCTATTCATGTACATGCACAGCATAATTCTGTAGAATATCCTTATACGATTGCAGAACTATATAATCCGCCTTCTTTTGAAGAAGGCCCACAGCACATCAGGAGGGGTTAACCATGATGATACCGCGTTATTATGAAGATTTAAGCATCCTGCATGATAACACAATGCCGATGAGGTCCTACTATATTCCGGCATCGCAGAAAATGAACACGCTGATCGAACACCGGGAAGATTCCGACCGCTTTCAGTTATTAAATGGAGTCTGGAAATTCCAGTATTATAAAAGTGTTTATGACCTAAAAGAAGCATTTTACAGGACCAGCTTTAATGCAAAAGATTTTGATGACATTACTGTTCCCGGAGTCTGGCAGATTGCCGGATATGATTCACCCCAGTACACCAACATCCGCTACCCTTTTCCATTTGATCCGCCTTATCTCCCGCAGGATATTCCCTGTGGAGCCTACGTCCGAAAATTTACTTACCATGAAAATATCGATGCGCCAAAAATTTATCTGAATTTTGAAGGCGTTGACAGCTGCTTTTTTGTCTGGCTCAATGGAAAATATACCGGCTACAGCCAGGTTCCTCATGCAACCGCAGAATTTGATGTTACAGAATTTCTGAAAGAGGGAGAAAATACCATTGCAGTTCTGGTCTTAAAATGGTGCGATGGCTCATATCTGGAAGACCAGGACAAATTTCGCATGAACGGCATTTTCCGGGATGTTTACCTCTTAAAACGCCCAGAGCGGGCCATCTGGGATTATCATATCACTACCCAGATCAAGGAAAATACTGCAAAGATCAAACTGAATGTGACCTTTGATTTTTCAATCCCGGTCTCTGTTACCATTGAAGACCAGGCCAGAGCCGTAGTTGCTACCGGCACAATCTCAGATGACGGATCCATAGAATTTAAGATTCCAAATCCTACTCTGTGGAATACAGAGCATCCATATATTTACACTCTCACCTTACAAAGCAGCTATGAAACCATCGTCGATTACATTGCTCTTAGGACCATTGAAATCCGTGATAAAGTGATTTACTTCAACGGACAAAAAATCAAATTCCGGGGTGTAAACCGCCACGATTCCGATCCAGAAACCGGTTTTACCGTTAGTGTGCCACAGATCAAAAAGGACCTGTCTCTGATGAAGCAGCACAATTTCAATTCCATACGCTCCAGCCATTATCCAAATGCCCCTTACTTCTATCAGATGTGCGATCTATATGGTTTTATGGTCATTGAAGAAGCAGATATCGAAGCACATGGCCCATACATGCTGTACCGGAAAGAAGATACCGATTATAACCGTTTCAAGCGCTGGAATGAAAAGATCGCGGATGATCCAATCTGGGAGGAATCAATTCTTGACCGTGTTCAGCATATGGTCCAGCGCGATAAGAACCGCTTCTGTATCGTGATGTGGTCCATGGGTAATGAAAGTGCGTATGGATGCAATTTTGAAAAAGCGCTGCGGTGGACCAAAAAATTTGATCCATGCCGGCTCACCCAATACGAAAGCGCCAGATACCGCAATTATGACGTGACCTACGATTATTCCAATCTGGACCTGTACAGCCGTATGTATCCGGCCATGAACGAAATCGAAGAATATCTTGAAGAAGACGGAAGCAAACCATTCCTTCTTGTAGAATACTGCCATGCCATGGGAAACGGCCCTGGCGATTTAGAGGATTATTTCCAGCTCATCCAGAAAGACGACCGTATGTGCGGAGGATTTGTCTGGGAATGGTGTGATCATGCCATTGCCCACGGAAAAACGGAAAGCGGTAAAACCATTTATTATTATGGTGGCGACCACGATGAAGAACTTCACGATGGAAATTTTTGTATGGATGGCCTGGTATTCCCAGACCGTACTCCTCATACTGGGATTTTAGAATACAAAAATGTTTACCGACCAGTGCGGGTTGTCTCTTATGATCAGGAAACTGGAAAACTGGTTTTACATAATTACCTGGATTTTGATGATCTAAAAGATTATCTGGATATTCGCTTTGAGGTAATCAAGGACGGGCTGTCCACCGTACAAAAAGGAAAACTTTCTCCATTCTCTGTAATGCCACATACAGACGGCGTGACCGAGTTAAACGTAACCATTCCCAACGAAGGAAAAATCTATTTGAAACTGATATACCGTTTAAAGAAGGAAACACCTTTCCTGAAGAAAAATTTCATTCTTGGATTTGATGAGATCCTGCTTAAAAATGAAGACGGAAGAAACCAGATGGCTTTAAGCTGGCTAAAAAAAACGGACCAGGTAAAAGAGATCCGGGTACATGAAACAGACACAGAAGTGACTATAAACTCAAAAGATTTCACTTATACACTGGACAGAAGGACCGGTCTTTTTGAACAGATGCAGTTTTCCGGCCGCAACTATCTTATCCATCCAATGGAACTAAATATCTGGAGAGCCCCTACGGATAATGATATGTACCTGAAGTCCAAATGGAAAAAGGCACGCTATGATAAAGCATACACCAGGGCCTACACCGTAAAAACCATTCAGAATATGCATGGTATCTTTATCGTTTCTCACGTTGCTGTTGTTGCTGACTCCATTCAAAAAATCCTGGATATCACGATCAACTGGAAGATCGACAACGATGGAAAGCTCAGTTCTGTAATGTATGCGGAAAAAGATGATGAATTCCCGGTACTGCCAAGGTTTGGCATTCGGATGTTTTTAGATAAAAGACTGAAAAATGTGAGTTTTTATGGTATGGGGCCACAGGAAAGCTATTGTGATAAGCACCAAGGAGCTTACCATGCCTTATTCCGTACCAAAATAAACGATTTGCATGAAGATTATATCCGGCCTCAGGAAAATGGATCCCATTTTGATTGTGATTATGTGGTGTTCTCAGCAGCCCAGTTTGGTATTGCTGCAGCAGCAGAAAAGCCATTCTCCTTCAATGCATCCTGCTACACACAGGAGAAGTTGGAGGACACCGCGCATAACTATGAACTGGAGGAATCCGACAGCATCGTATTCTGTCTTGACTATGCATTAAATGGCATTGGCTCCAACAGCTGTGGTCCTGCTCTTCTGGAAAAATATCAGTTTGATGATACTTCTTTCCAGCTAGAATTTACTTTGGTTCCATTTTCCAAAGGCTAAAAATGATTATTTTCTGATTATGGGGCATTGTTATTTCGGATTACCGATACAGTAACAGTGTCCCTTTTACGCACGATATAAATGATTGAAAAAATCTGCATAAAACATTAAAAGCTCGTTGATATAATTATGAATTCTATTCATCCTAAATATCCCCTTTCTTTTGGTTTGCAGGTTCATTATAAAACCATTTCACTTTGCGAGCTTGTCAAATCGCAGTAACTATTAGCCAAATCTTGCATCAGGGCGATACGCTTCTTATCTTAATTTAGGAGAATTTTGAAATGCATTTAGTATACGAAAATACAAAGGAAGAGATTATTGCAATAAAAAAGACACCGGTCCACCGGCCACCGCATCTACATAATGCGCTGGAAATTGTATATGTTACAGAGGGATGCGTTGAACTCGGTGTTGGAGAAGAACTTTTCCATATGGATCAGGGCGACATTGGTTTTATCTTTCCAAATATCATTCACCACTATCAAGTATTTTCATGTCAGCGCAATCAGGCAATTTATTTAAACGCTTCTCCATTCCTGGTTGACCGGTTTACAGATATTTTGGAAAACAAAGCGCCAAATCCACCCGTAATAAGAGCTTCCTCTATAGAACCTGATGTTTATCATGCATTTAATTCCATTCTCGGCGCACAAAAGGACGACATTACATTGGTCCAGGCGTATCTGCAGATTATACTGGCAAGATGTATCCCAAAATTTCAGCTGGTTGAGAAGAAGTCTGTCGGAAGCTCGGACCTGATCTACCGCACGGTATCTTATGTCTCCGGAAATTTTAAGCATTCCATTACGCTGGAAAGCATGGCCAGAGATCTGGGTGTCAGCAAGTATGTTCTGTCCAGGATTTTTTCTAAAACATTCCATAAAAACTTCAACCAGTACCTGAATGATGCCCGGTTGGGATATGCATGTCAGCGACTTGAAAATACCAATGATACAATCACGGAGCTCTGCCTTGACAGTGGATTTAAAAGTTTGCGCACCTTTAACCGTGCGTTTAAGGAAAAGTTTAAAACTTCCCCCAGTGAATACCGGAAAACATTTGTTAGAAATTGGAATATGATATGATTGCCGAGCGCATGATCCTATGATATACTGATGGGACGGCAAGTCAGAGCACATTAATATGACCAGACAATATATGCAGAGAAGATATTCGAATATCTGGAGTATCACTTGATACAGAAAAGAAAGTTTCCTGATCTTCGCGGAAGTAATTCTATCCATATTAACATATTGTCTAGTGAATGATAAAACCGTGGGACACAAGTGGATAGCTCGCTTATTCTTTGCCCTATCAAACAATCGAACAAAAATCCCCCACTTCAAGCGTTTGCTAAGTGGGGGTATGTCGCATAGGTTTTTTTTGTTCATACTTGATTTCATATTGTCCATGACATTAAATTCACATGTACATGCAGATAGGCACTTTCGATTCCAAAAGTGCCTGCTGTTTGTCAAACTCTACATTTTTCTTTATCTCTATAGTATAACTCTATGGACTGATCAAATGCATTTTCCTCATAACACATTTTTTCCTGTCCGCGGCCTACAGCCCCGCCTTTTCTGGCATCCATCTTAGGGTCTGTGTAACGATCAAACCACTCTTCCATTTCAGACTTTAAGCGCTGGATCTGCTCTTCCCAGACTGGGTTTCCATAAAGGTTATTTTCTTCATCTGGATCCGTGGAAAGATCATAAAATTCGCAGGGGCCATCACCGTAGCGGTGGATATATTTTAATTTTCCCTTCTTGATCATACGGGTCTTGCTGTATTCATCAAAAACTACGATACGATCCTCATATTCAGCAGTTGGATGATTGATCTGTTCCAGCAGACTCCTTCCAGGTTGCTTCAGCTCCAATTCATATTCACAGCCGGCCAGGGACAGAATGGTTGGGAAAATATCGTACTGTCCTGCCATAGCAGAGCAAGTGCTTCCTGGTGCCTCGCAGCCAGGTACTTTGATGATGAACGGTACCTTTACAGAAGAATCATACATATTTGGTGGATAGGTTCCGTTTCCTTTACCCCAGATACCATGCTGTCCTAAGTTCATACCATTGTCAGAAGCAAAGATGATCACCGTATCGTCCTCCAAGCCATGGCCCTCTACCCAATCCATAATCTTGCCGACACCCGCATCCATGGCAGAAATTGCCGCATAGTAGCCGGTCAGGTATTCCCGTCTCTTCTCCGGTGTATCCCCGATCGGACAGGTATTTGCCTGCCACGGGTGAATCGGCAGATCCGGCGTATCCTTAAATTCGCAGTCCTTGTAAAGATCCCTAAATTCCTTTGGATGTTCATTTTCTTCCCACGGGCTGTGTGGTGCTGTGTAATGGACACTTAAATAAAACGGTGCGCCTTCACCGGACATTTTATCCAGATACTCAAGAGCATGGTTTGTAATGGTGTCAGTGATATATTCATGAGAAATGGAAAGCACTCCGTTTTCAAAAATATCTGCATCATAATAATGGCAGCCGCCTCTTCCAACGGTGAAATAGTACTCAAATCCTTTTTTCTTGTTGATGTTATCACCCATGTGCCATTTTCCACTTAACGCACAATGGTAACCATTTTCAGCCAGATACTCCATATAAGTCTTGTGGCCTTTTAAATAATCAATGGCTTTATCTTCCATGTCGAAACCGTCCATCACAGCCATATGGGGGTATTTCCATGCATCCAGATTGCCTTTTTTCAGCCAGTCCTGGATACCATGGCAGGAAGGGATTTTTCCAGTTACAATGCTGGCTCTGGCCGGTGAACACACCGGAGATGTGCAGTAAAACTCATCAAAAGTGGTTCCCTGCGCTGCCAACCGTGTTAAATTCGGAGTCTTAATGTCATGGTTTGTCTCCGATTCTACTGCCCATGCCCCCTGATCATCCGTAATGATAAAAATGATATTTGGTTTCTTTTTCATAATCAATCCTTTATCCTTTCCTTTATCCTTTCACACCACCTGCTGTAAGACCGCCGATATAATAATTCTGCGCTGCCAGGAAAATGGCAAAGATCGGTAAAATGGAGATAACGCTGGCAGCCATGATCAGGCTGTATTTTAATCCAGTTTCATCCATGAAGTTTACCAGTCCCAGGTTGATGGTGTAGAGATTTTTATTATTGATGAAGATAAGTGCATTATCATAATCATTCCAACTCCATGTAAAGAACAGAATGACCAGTGTTACCAGCGCCGGCTTGCAAAGGGGTGCTATAATCTGGAAACAGATGCGCATATCTCCCGCCCCGTCAATGCGAGCTGCTTCAGAAAGTTCCTCCGGTATCTGCAGCATGTACTGGCGCACCATAAACACGCCGTAAATGGAAAATGCAGCCGGAAGGATCAGTGCCCAATGGGTATTGTAAATGCCCATTTCCTTAAACATCAACATTTTGGGCACCATTAAAAGCTGATGGGGAATCATCATGGTCGCCAGATAAAGAAGAAAGATCTTATCCCTTCCTGGAAACTTTATCTTGGAAAATCCATATCCCGCAAGGATGGAAGTTGTTACTGCAAACCCAACGGAAAGCAGTGTTACCTTCGCTGAGTTTAAAAACATCAATGAATAACTGTATTTACCAAACCAGACTTCTTTGAAATTCTGAAGGTTCAGATAATCCGGAATCAGTCGGAATGGCACTGCGAATATATCCGCCTCTCTCTTAAAACTGGCAGAAACCATCCAGATAAAAGGAACAATACACAGCAGTACTAGCGACCAGAGACAGAGGCTACATATTATTTTTGCGATTCTTTTATTGTTCTTCATTTCATCATGCCCCCTTACTCTTCATTACGCTTCTGGATGCGGAACTGCAGCCAGGTAATGAAGAAGATGATCGCTAACAGGACGATTCCCTGAGCAGATGCGAATTCAAGTTTACCAAACTGGAAAGCTGTACGGTAAATGTTGTATACCAACATGGTTGTGGCCGTTCCAGGTCCACCGTGGGTCATCAGGTTGATCAGTCCAAACACCTTGAAAGAGTTGATCACCGATGTGATGACGATAAAAAAGGTGGTTCCTGAAAGCATAGGGATCGTTACATACCAGATACGGGCAAGCCCGTTTGCTCCGTCAATGGCAGCTGCTTCATACAGATCTTTAGATACATTGATCATACCGGAAAGGAACAGGATCACGGTATAGCCCAGGTTCTGCCATACACAGATCATCACAATCGTCGGCAATGCCCAGTGAAGATCTGAAATAAAGACCGGCGGATTTGACATTCCAAGTTTTCTAAGTAAATTCAAAATCGGTCCATTATTAGAAAAAAGAGCCAGCCATACCGCGGAGATCGCTACAATATTTACGATATATGGCAGATACAGTCCCAACTGTACAAATTTCTTTCCGACTACATATTCATTTAAGAGATAAGCCACAATGAAAGACAGTACGATTAAAATCACCACATAGCTAACCGTGAACACAATGTTATTGATGAGGGAAGCGCGAAACCACGCATCCCTCCATATTTCAATGTAGTTGGAAAATCCTACGATCTTAATGCCTTTAAATCCTTTGGAAAAGTCCCACTTCGAGATACTTATAATAAAGCTGAAAAGCATGGGAACGGTCCAGAATATAAGCACACCGATCAGGTTGATGCCGATAAAAGCATAGCCCTTTGCGGCAGTTTTAAGTTTCTTGCGCTTTTGTTTATCCATAAGTCATCACCTGCACTACTGTTCCTGAGCGATCTTCTCATCCGCTCTCTTTTGGGCATTTTGTAAGGTCTCTTCTACAGACTGGGCACCTGCAAATACCTTATCAAATTCCTCAGTCAGAATAGTATTGATCTCTGTTGCAACTGGCATGTTCTTACGTACATAAAAGTCAGTTGGTGTCAGATAGATATTTTTAGCACTTTCCATATCAAACAGATCAGACTGCTCTCCAAAGATCAGAGAAGCCACTTTATCTGCATCATATTTCTTGCACGCTGGGATTCTTGCATATGGCGCAACATAATCCATACCTTCTTCCAGATACCATTTTATGAACTTCATAGCTTCCTGTGGATGCTGAGATTTGGAATTGATGCTTAAGTCATCGCTGTAAGAAGTGGTATAGTTATTTTCCTGATCTGCAGACAGTCTTGGCATTCTTGCAAAACCAACCTTGAAATCGTGAGGATAATTGTCTGTATCCTTTACATTTCTTACGACCCAGTCACCAAATACCATGGCAGCCTTGCCAGTTAAGAGCATATTTGCAGGCTCCATTTTCTGTGTGGTTACATCTACATAACTTGGTTCAATTCCTTCTTCTACACGCTGTAAGTACTTCTCGGTAAGATCTTTTACATCTTCTGTATCAATGGCTGCGGATTTTCCATCTGGAGCATACATCCAGTCAAGCCCCAGCTTGCTCTCAATCATACGAAGAGCCGGCTGACCTGCATCATATCCTGGGAAAAACCAGCCATAAACCTTATCGTTTCCTTCTCCCTTTGTCAGCTTTCTGGCTGTATCTAAGAATTCATCATAGGTCCAATCATCACTTGGATAAGGAATCCCTGCATCATCAAACATCTGCTGGTTGTAAAGGATCGTGGATGTGATACGTTTTGCCGGAAGGCTGTAATAATGACCGTTTATTTCTTTCTGGGTAATATTTTCATCATAATCATCTTCCAGACTGAAGCCGGCGCCTTCAAACAGTTCGTCTAACGGATACATATATCCGTTCTCGATTCTCTTCATTAAAAGAACGTCATTCATGTTTAAAAACACATCAATGGAATCATCAGACATCAGTGTCATATCCAGTTTTGTATTTCCGGCATCATCATTGACATATCTTGTGTACTCCACCTGGAGATTGGGATCTATTTTATTAAAAGCTTCACATACCTGTTCTGGGCCCATATTCTCTGCAAAGGATCCCCACCAGTGAAGTACGACCGGCTCTGTGGAGCTTTCTGCGGATGCATTGCTTTCCCCCTTTGTATCTGCTGTCGTGCTAGAACTGGAACTTCCGCAGCCGGACAGTACGGAAACTGCCATCACTGCTGATAACCCCAATGCAACTGTTCTTCTTGTTTTCATAATAGCTTCCTCCTTTTTACTTGTTGGCTTTATTATAGACCCGATACCCCTTGTTTTTGAACGGAGAATAAAAAGGCAAATTGGTATTTTTTTACGCTTGTGGTAATATTTTTTGAAAAATGGTACTTTTTTACGCAATTTTCAAAGATACTTTTTTTTGAACTTTCACTATTGTATACTTTAAACACAAGATACCGTTTTAAAATCTCAACAATATAAGGAAGAGGGAGGATTTATTATGATAAAACATACTTTTATGAAACTAAACCTGTCCTGCCGTTTATTCCTTATTATTATTGTTCTGTTCCTCGTTCCTTATCTGACCCTATTTTCATGGGTGTACAAAAAAGCTGAAACCATTATCCGAGACAAGGCTCAGTCACTGGAACGAGAAAATCTGAACCAAACAAAAAATGACATTGAGAGTCTCTGCCTAAACATGATTCAGGCTTCTGATTATCTGATATCCTTAAATAATTACGGTGTTCTTTACCGTGAATCCGCAACAAAGGGATATTCCTATTTAAAATGCTGGCAGGATGCCAATGAGCAGATCCAGAATGTAAATAATTCCCTGTTAAGTTCCAATGCTGACATCAGTGTTTTATCCAATGACCAACTGCTCTACTCCACGCTTCCCCAACAGAAATTCCGCTTTGAGGATTTTTTTGCGGAGCAGATAGTTCCGTCGGTATATTTTACGAACGCCCACCAGAGTTACCGCCGTTTTGAAAGCAATCAGACTTTCGTTTCCTATATTAGAAACCTCCCGCCATTTTCACCGAAAAGCTTTTATCTGGTCATCTCCCTTCCTGCCAGCAGCTTTTCCAACCTGTTAGGGTCCACTGCAGGAACCATGGGACTATGTGATTCTTCCGGCTATACCATCTGCGGGATCCATACCCCAAAAGGCAGTAAAGATTTCCAGGAAGAAATCTCCATTCATCTTTCAGGCTGGCGCCTGACGGATACCATTTCTACGGAATTTCTCTATCAGGATATCTATGAACTGCGCACTTTCATGTTTGTTGTATCCCTGGGACTATTAATGATATGTCTTCTGGCCACATTTTTCGCTATTTATTCGCAGCTGCGTCCACTTTTTAAGCTGAAAGAACAGATGCAGCAGGTTATGGCTGGGAACCTGAATGCCGAAATCGCCACTACCGATTCCAAAGATGAGATTAGCAGTCTTTCCCGAACCTTCAACAACATGGTTACAGAGATTGGCCATCTGATTGAGGAAATACAGGTCACCCAGAAACGGGAAAGTGAGCTGCGCTTTGAAATGCTTCTGGCCCAGATTAATCCCCATTTTCTCTTTAATACCCTAAACTCCATCAAATGGATGTCCGTAATGTCCGGGACAGAACACATCACCAACACCATTACCGCCCTTGGCCGGCTTCTTGAGATCAGCATGAATAAGGTCAATGACGTGCTTCCTATTGAAGAAGAGCTGGAAAACATCAAAAGTTATATCCAGATCCAGCAGGTGCGCTATCCTGGCCGTTTCGATGTGACCTACCACATAGAAAAGGGAATTTTAAAAGAACACACCTTAAAACTGATTCTACAGCCCCTGGTGGAAAATTCCATTCTCCACAATATTGAAGCACGGGATTTTCTCATGATTGATATTTCCGGCCGGTGTGAAAACGGCATTATCATCCTGCAGGTTCAGGATAATGGAACAGGCATGGATGCAGATACTATGAAAGAAATCCTAAAGCCCAAAAAGCAGGGTAAAAAGGGGTATGTCTTCTCTGGTCTCGGCGTGAGCAATGTCCAGGAACGCATACAGCTGGCTTATGGTCCTGATTACGGCTTACAATATGACAGTGACGGCAACTCTTTTACAACCGTGACGATCCGCTTCCCGCAACATAAACAGATAGACAGCCTTCTGTCCAAAAGGAGAGAGAACAATGATAAAGGTACTGATTGCAGATGATGAACCATTGGTAAGGGCCGGCATCAAAACCGTCCTTCCATGGAATATGTATGGTTTTGATGTGATTGCAGAAGCAGCCGATGGCAAAGAAGCTTACGAAAAAATCTTAAAACTCAAACCCGATATTCTGATCACCGACATCAAAATGCCGGGAATGGACGGAATAACTTTACTCAAACGCCTGAAACAGGAAAAAATATCCATCCAGTCTCTAGTCCTAAGCTGCTTTGATGAGTTTGAACTGGTCCGTGAAGCTATGAAGTACGGTGCCCATGATTATATCCGAAAGCTTTCTATTGATCCGGCCAAACTGCTGGAAGTCTTAAAGGAAATGAAAGAGGCCATCTCTGACCAGCCGGAAAAGAACGCTTCCTTTTCTTTAAATACAGACGATCTGAAATATCTTTTTATCAAGCGCCTTCAAAATCAGGGGTTTGAGGATCATGAGCAGGTGGAGAATGTACTCCATAACATCAAACTGGATATTTCCATTCAGGATTATCACCTGATCCGTTTTTCCTTTGAACCAGATACTGCTCCGATTACGGATACCAATCGCAAAAACTTAATCTATAACCTGTTAAACCAGATCTGCGTACGTTACCCAGGACAGGAACTGTTTTCCCTTGATGAAAAAGGATACCTTCTTATATCCAACACAAAGAAAGATCTTCTCCTCTGCCGCCAGATTGGAGCTGCCATGAAACAATACGTCAATCAGACCGTATATTTCGGTATCAGTCCTTTATTAAAGGATGAAACTTCTTTTAAAGCCGGAATGAAACAGGCCGAAGAAGCCCTTTCTGCCTGCATTTTTTATGAGCGAAGTGAACCGCTACCTTATCCTCTGCTTACCTCCGTAGGCTTTCCATTCATTACGGATTCCCAGGCCCAGGAACTTTATATTGCCCTTTCCTCCGGAAACAGTGAAAAATCTTCGGAACTGGTCCAGCGCTTTTTACTATGGCTTAAAAGCGGCCTATTCTATCCTTTTCAGTGTTACTCTTATATGGAAGAGATCCTGAACATTTTCATCCGGGTTGCCAGGGAACTGAATTTTTCCCTTTACCAGATGACAGAGGATGAAAACAACATTCTAAGGCGCATCCGCCAGGCCCATACCTTACAGACCTGCCAGAAAATCCTGTCTGATTTTATTATGGAGTTTTCAGAATTGGTCCGCGATAAGCATTCCGGAGAGAGGTCTGAAATTTTGAAGATAAAGGAATATGTCCAGCTTCACTATAGCGAAAATATCGACTTAAACCTTGTTGCCGGTCTCGTGAATGTCACGCCATCCCATTTAAGCAATCTTTTTAAGAAAGAGACCGGCACCAACTTCTCTTCCTACCTCACCGATGTGCGGATGCAGGCAGCAGGCAAACTTTTAAAATCCCCAGACATGCTCATTTATGAAGTTGCTGAAAAGACGGGATATTCCAATGGCGGATACTTCGGAAAAGCTTTTAAAAAATACTGGGGCGTCTCCCCGGAAGAATATAAAAAAGAAAAACGTTAGGAGTTTTTATCATGCCACCAATCAGCGTGCTTATGAAACCATCCTCCGGCATGTGCAACATGCACTGCGACTATTGCTTTTATTGTGATGAGGCCCAGAAACGCCTGCAGAAATCCTACGGGTTCATGTCGGAAGAAACACTAAAAAATGTAATACGAAAGACCATCCTGCGGGCGGAAGGCGTTGTTTCCTATGCTTTTCAGGGTGGCGAACCTACCCTTCGGGGACTCGATTTTTTCAAGAAGGCGGTTGCCTATGAAAAACAGTATAACCGCAATCACATCAAGGTGCAGAATGCTTTTCAGACAAATGGGTATCTTTTGGATGATGAATGGTGTGCATTTTTCAAGGAAAACCACTTTTTAGTTGGGCTTTCCTTAGACGGTATCCGGGAGACCAATGATATTTACCGCCATGCTGCCGGGTATGAATCCGTGTTTGAGCGCATTTTCGGTTCTGCCAAACTTCTGCAAAAGCATGGCGTAGACTTTAATATTCTTACCGTTGTAACGGGAAATACCGCGGCACATATCACTGAAATCTATGATTTTTACCGCAGAAACGGCTTAGGATACCAGCAGTATATCGCCTGTCTGGATCCCTTAGAGGAACCTCATGGGCAAAATCCTTATGCTCTCTCACCGAAACAGTATGGGGAGTTTCTGATCACACTATTCCTCCTATGGTATAAAGACTGGAAAAGGGGCCGCCAGCCGTACATCCGCCAGTTTGAAAACTACATCGGCATCCTAATGGGATACCGCCCGGAGGCCTGCGACCAGTGCGGTATCTGCAACATACAAAATGCCGTGGAAGCAGACGGCAGTGTGTACCCCTGTGACTTCTACGTACTGGACGAATATAAACTGGGAAATTTTAATACAGATCAGCTGGATGCGATCGACAGGAAGCGGGTGGAAATCGGTTTTATTGAACGCTCCAAAAAGCTGAAGAAGAGCTGCCTGTCCTGTCCATATTTTTCCATCTGTCGCGGCGGATGCCAGAGAAACCGTGATCTGGATATGGCAAGTGGACTTTATGTAAATTATTTCTGCGAAAGTTATAAAATGTTTTTCGACGCCTGTCTCCCGCTCATGAAAGAAGTTGCTGCAGCCGCGCAATGATTGTTACCCAAAAGAAAACTCTAAATATTCCTTTTCTCTTCAGAATTTATGGAATATTTAGAGTTTCTTTATTTCAGACTTACTAATGTATTTTATCTGACTTACCGGGCATTGAATGTTCTTTCAGAAAAATGTGATCTGATTCAGTCAGAGCTATATCGCAATCCAAAGTCTGTTTTAAAACGTAACGATGGAGTTCTTTACTACGACTGTACCAACTACTACTTTGAGATTGAACAAGAAGATGGAAATAAAAAATACGGAAAAGTAAAGAACACCGTCCAAACCCTATCGTGCAGATGAGACTCTTTACCGACGGAGATGGAATCCCACTGGCTTTCAGCATATTTCCAGGAAATCAAAATGAACAGACATCTTTGAAACCACTCGAGAAAAAAGTGATTGAGGAGTTTGGGTGCAGTGAAAGCCGTTGGCAGATTGAAGCATGCTTTCGGATCATGAAAACAGATTTTTCTGCCCGTCCTGTTTTTGTCCAGCAAAACGACCGGATCCGAGCACATTTCCTAATCTGTTTTCTGGCGCTGTTCATTTATCGTCTGCTCGAAAAAAAGCTCGAGCGGAAATATACATGTGAAGAGTTATTGTCGACATTAAGAGACTATGAATTTGCAGATGTACAGGGGCAGGGGTTCATACCGATTTATGAATCTACTAAACTGACAGATGCATTACATGAAGTAGCTGGATTCGAAACGGATTATGAATTTCTTACCAAAAGGAAAATGAAAGAAATCCAAAAACGTAGTAAACAATCTCGAGAAAAATCATAAAAATCTATTCTCCATATCTGATTCAGAAAAAAGACTATATAGTAAAACGAAACTACACCGCTGAAAAAACTAAATAGAATAAGGCTTTCAGCGGTGTTTTGATAAATTTTACTGTTAAATATTTAATTTTATCGTAAAACAGATCATTTGTCAACAGTGATTTTGAATTTTTTGAAAAGTTTTAATTTTTGTATAATAATAAAATCATTTCCAGCACCATTCATTTTCCAAAACTCCATAGAATTCCTCCTTCCAAAGGTTTTGCACAATATTACTTATTCTTTCCGTCAAGAATATCCACAATAGTCTTCTCCGTTCCTGTCATACCAGGTGATGCGATCAGCCCCATATTGCGCATGGTCTCTTCTGGAGTTGCGCCATTAATGCCGTGGGCATTGTAAATATATACGCCGTCCATAGCCAGTTCTACAGAGTCAAAGGCTGCATCTACTGCCACAATGCCTTTCATGGCACATCCCTGATTGCCGCCGTCACAGATCATACCTGTAATACTGCTTGCCATATTATTGATAACTTTTTCCATAGTCTCTGCACCGGCGCCTTTTAACCATGCCAGTGCACAGGCCATTCCCGTTCCTGCTGCAATAGCACAGCCGCAGAATGCAGACAGCTTGCCGGAATATTCCTTAATGTACATACATACCAGATAGCTTAGTGCAGTAGCACGAAGAAGCTGCTCATCTGTATAGTTATTGATCTTGTATACAGCATATAACGGCATGGTTGCAATAATACCATGGGCACCGGAACCGGTGATGCTCATAGCTGGTTTTGAAAGACCGATGACTCTCGCCTCAATCGCTCCATTGCAGAATAATGAAGCAGTCTTTCTTTCATCTTCTGATACCAGAAAACCACCATTCTTCTTTAACAGATATGGTCCGTAGGTAGTCTTTGGACTCTTTAAGCCTTCCTGAAGCAGCTCATAGTTTACTTTATATGCTTCTTTGATAAAATCCAGTTCCTGTGCAGAAACAGTATTTACATACTCTACCATCTGCGCCAGGGTATACTGATGGATCAGCGGTGTAGCCTCTTTGCTCTCCTGTGCTGCTTTTGCTTCCTTTTCAAATACTACAGTTCCATTTTCTGTGATCTTTGTAATATTTGTGTGGGCATCCTGAATAGTAACAACTGCCTCTGAGTCTTCTCCTGTTACAGTTGCTTCAATGAAAATGCGGCTGGTAATACTGCTCATGGAAACTGATATCATTCCCGCTTTGATCATTTCGCCTGCAGCATCTTCCTCTGCCTTTCCAATACCTTCCAGACATTCCAGACCCTTCTTTGGATCTGCAGCAACAGCACCTAAAGCAGCAGCATAATAATTTCCCACCTCACTTGTTCCCGGAATGCCGCAGGTAAAGGCATTTTTATACATACCGCTGTTTAATCTTAAACGTACCCTTTTTACAGTGCCTTTTATATGAGCTTTTGCTGTGGATACAGCAAAAGCAATGGCTCCCGGTTCTGTAACACCAAGAGCTGGTTTCATGTCACTTTTTATCAGTTCTGTTAATGCATGCATCATATTTTCTCCTAAATCCTATATACAACAGATTTCGCAAAAAAGGATACTGCAAAATGTTGTTCTCATTTCACAGCACCCTCCTTTACATTCTCCCTTACCGCTTATACGGTGACTTACATTTTTTTATACTGTATCTTAATGAACGATCACAAAAGAAAATTTCCCTGATCACTTTAAAACTTCTGATAAATCTAAGGTGACATTTCCATCTTCTTTTATGAAGCACGGGATCCCAAGACACTCTGTACCGCGGATCTGTGCATACAGATCAGAGTTATCACGCAGGTTTAAGTATGCTTTAAGATCTGCATGGCAGGATAAAATATCCTTAAAATCAATTTCAGCCCCTGCTGCAGCAAGCTGCTGTAAAGCATAAAGAGTGTCTGGGCAAAGATGACTTCCAACTACTGTAACTTTCATAGTGATTTTTCCTCGTCTTTTATGTGTTTTTTGTATGTATATTCAAAAATCCCGTGCTGATGCGCTCCACTACATGCCAGTGCAGGCGCCTTATCCGTTAAATAAATCAACCATTGATCTTTTTATTGATCCAGTCCTTACCTTCTACAACACGTGTGATCATCATAGAAGCAACAGCATCACCAGATGCATTTAAGCAGGTAGCCATTGGGTCTACTAAGAAACCAATGGTTGCGATCAGTGGGAATGCTTCTCCTGGGAAACCGAACAGGCTGACAATGAGCATTTCACCTACAAGGCCGCCGCCTGGAGCTCCGGATAATACGAATGCACTTAAAACTGCTACTGCGATTGCCATTGCATAGGTTCCAACACCTGTAAACTGCATGTTGAATACACCGTACAGGAAAGCGATCTTTGTAATAGCGGATAATACAGAACCGTCCATATGCATGGTAGCACCCATAGGAAGAACGATATTACTGATATCCTGAGGCACACCCATCTTATCACATGCTTCCTGGTTTACAGGGATGGTTGCACATGAACTCTGTGTTGCAAATGCAGTAATAGCTGGGTTGAAGATGTTCTTTGCCATGGCTTTTACGCCTTTCTTTCCGCCTGCAAAGTAAGCATATAACGGGAAGAATACAACGCCGTAAACAATACACATCGGATAGTAGATCAGCATGCAGCGTCCATAATCACCGATCAGCTGAGGACCAAATTCACCTACCAGGTTTGCAAAATATGCGCCAAGACCAAGAGGAGCAAATTTCATGATCATATCAACGATCTTCATGATAATGTCATTTAAGTTGCACATTACTTTACCAAATGGGCTTTCCTGTCCGCCGCACTTTGCTACTGCAAGACCGGTAAAGATAGCTGCAACAATGATCGGAAGCATATTCTTTCTGCTCATCAGACCGGAGAAATCATCTACAGTCAGTGTACTAACGATCATATCACCAACACTTGCCATTTCTCCCATTTCGCCACTAGTCATCTCAATAGTAGTATTTGCAGCTGGTGGGAATACATTTACAACTACCAGTACCAGAACAGATGCGATCAGTCCGGTTACAATAAATACACCGATCAGGGAACCAAGGATCTTTCCAAGACGGTTCATATTTAACATACTTCCTACTGCATTAACAATAGAAACGAAAACCATAGGTACTACAACCATAAACAGCAGGTTGATGAATACATTACCAATTGGTGCAAGTATAGTTGCTTTCTCTCCTAAAATTGCTCCAAGGATCGCTCCTAAAATAATTCCTCCTAAAAGGATCAGCGGAAAGCGGTAGCTTTCCCAGATTTTCTTCTTGTCCATAATTTCCCCCAAAATTATCTCGTTTTGCATTGTTTTAAATTATATTGTTTTAAATTGTACTGTTTAAAATTACACTGTATTTTATTTGTCCAGTGCATCTATAGCATCTTTTAACTGTCCCAGAGCTTTTTCCAGTACGCTGCGTGGGCATGCTACATTCAGACGCATAAATCCAGTCAGGCTTCTTCCAAAGGTATATCCTTCATTTAATCCGATCTTAGCCTTCTCGATCATAAACTTTCTTAATTCTTCATTGCTCATTCCCAGATCACGGCAGTCTAACCATACAAGGTAAGTTGCATCCGGGATGTTTGGCTTGATCTGAGGAATGTTCTTCTCGCAGTATTCCTTAACAAAATCAAAGTTTGCAGACAGATAAGGAAGCAACTGGTCTAACCACTCGCGGCCTTCTCTGTAAGCAGCTTCAATAGCAACAGAGCTGAATGCATTATTTCTGTGGATATCCATTGAGCTCCAGTAACGGTCGAAATCTGCCTTCATTCTCAGATTTGGGAAAATGGTGGTAGATGCCTGAAGACCAGCCAGGTTGAATGTCTTTGTTACGGAAACACAGGTTACTACATAATCATGGATCTCTTTGGAAATAGTAGCAGTTCTGGTATGCTTCTTTCCGTGGAAGATCAGATCAGAATGGATCTCATCAGAAATGAGCATTACCTCATTTTCCATACAGATCTTTGCCATTTTTTCCAGATCTTCTTTATCCCACACAAGACCTAATGGGTTGTGAGGATTACACAGCAAAAATACTTTACACTCTTTTACCTTACGTTCGAAGTCCTCGTAATCTACATGCCAGCTTCCATTTTCTTCTACCAGAGGATTTTCTACTACTACACGGCCAATTGCCTCTGGAATGTCATAAAACTCAGAATATACAGGAGTCTGGATCAGGATCTTATCTCCTGGCATTGTGTAGATCTTCATCAGGGCTGCCATGGTCTGAACAACACCAAGGCACCAGCTCATGTGCGAAGTTTCCGGCTTCCAGCCATAATATTTCTCTTCCCATTCCTGTACTGCCTCAAAGTAACTTGCCGGTCTGGATGTATATCCCCATATACCTTCCTCCGCTTTCTTTTTGCATGCATCGATGATCGGCTGGGCAGTTTTGAAATCCATATCAGCTACCCATAACGGGATCACATCTTCGGTTCCGAACTTCTTAAGTCGTTCATCATACTTAGAAGAACGGTTGTTGCTTCTGTCGATCACTTCATCAAAGTTGTACTTCATTACGATTTCTATCCTTTCTTTCCCGTTTCCGGTTGATGCTTATATATAAAGCAAATCCCGTGCCAACTTTTATTTTTCCACTTTTTTTATTGAAAAAAAAATAATTTCCTTTAGTTTTATGTCACTTTTCTGAAAAATTCTGGTATTTTTATTAGGTCGTTTTTCGTAATTGATCATTTTATTGGTTGTATTTATAGGTTTTTCAGGTTTTTAATTGGTTGTTAATTGGTTGTCAACCTATTTTAAATCTATTTTTAATTAATCTTTAATTTATTTAACCCTTTTTCTGTAATTTTACTTCCCCCTCTGCCTCTGCCAACCTGGATCAATCCCTCTTTTGCCAGTTCATCTAATAAATCCCGCACCTGTTTCTGTGTCATAGAGATATGATCCTTTTTTGCTGCCTCCAGTATCTTCTCTCTTCCTGCTGTTTTTCCTTCTTTCCAGGCTAGTGCCAGCTGATTTAATACAAACTGTTTTTTATCTACTGCAGCCTGATAGGCCATGTCTGCTTCTTTGTCATCTGCTGCATTGTCATTTACTTCCCCTTCGCCGTCATCTGATCCGTCATCCACAAACCGGGTCATTGTAGGCGGCAGATCTGAAAGTCCGACCGGCTTTGCCAGATAATTAAAATACTCTACTGCATTCTGAAGTTCTCTGATATTTCCCGGCCATGGATGCCTGCGTAAAAATGCCTTAACACCTTCTGACAAAGTAAAATCCCCGCCCATTTTCCGCATAAAATAATCCAACAGCAAAAAAATATCATCCCCCCGCTTTCTTAAAGGCGGTATTTCCACCGTCAGTGCATTTAAACGATAATACAGGTCTTTCCTAAAACTTCCATCCTGTATCTTTTCTTCCAGGGATTCATTGGTAGCTGCCACAATACGCACATCCACACGGATAATGCTGCCGCCGCCTACACGCATGATCTCCCCTTCCTGAAGGACACGCAGAAGTTTTACCTGCATGGAAAGGCTCATTCCTTCCACTTCATCTAAAAATAAGGTTCCCTGGTGAGCAAATTCAAAAAGTCCTGGACGGCCTCCCTTTTTTGCTCCTGTAAAAGCGCCTTCCTCATAACCAAAAAGTTCACTTTCCAGAAGATTTTCCGGCATGGCAGCCACATTAATGGCGATAAATGGTCCATCTGCCCGTCTGGAAGCCTGATGGAGCGCATGAGCCATCAGTTCTTTTCCTGTACCAGTCTCACCCATAAGAAGGACCGGGCTGTCTGTTGCCGCCATTTTCCGCAGAATATTTTTTGTTTCTGTAATCGCTGTGGAAATACCTATCACGTCATCCAGCGTATATCTGGCATAATGGCCTTTCTGCATCATCTGCCTTCGAAGGGCATTCTGACGGGACTCCTGCTCATTAAACTTCTGGAGCATGGCAAAGGCACCTATGCAGTTTTCCTTCCGCACAACTGGCACTACTGCAAGGGAAATATCGGTTCCGAACAGACGGATTATCTTCTCAGGAACCGCTTTTTTCTCACGAAGGACCTGATAAAAAGGAATATAAGGAAAAACCTCTTCCCCCTTTTTCCCCATAGTAAGTTCTTCAGAAATGCGGGCGATCTGACATGCCTTTTTATTGCATACAAAAATATCTCCTGTTTCGTTCACACCGATCAGACCTTCATCCAGGCTTTCCGCCAGAATATGCATCTGGCTTTCCTGCCTGCGGCTTTTAGCATACATCAAGTCAAAGCTGTAGTGATTGGAGGCCACTACCTTGGCATAATTCATAAAGCTTTCTGTTTCCGGCAGATATTCCAGTCCCAGACGCAAAGCTATTTCTACCATCATTCCATAGGAACAGGGACGGTGATCACAGTCGATCACTGTTTTTACAGAAGGCGGCACAAAACGGGATTCACCGGGAGTTACCGCAATATCCACCGGTTCTTCTAAAACAGCGCCGGGATAATAAGGAATGAACTGCAGATGGTTTACTCCAAGAGAGCTTAACTGGGTAATAGCCTCTCTTGCCATATTACTGGTAACATTCACAAACAGCACTTTCGTTCCTTGTGGTATCTCAAACAGTTTTTTTAGGGTTTCCCAGTAAAAAGTAACCTCAATGGACATGATCTGACTATCAATAGGCACATGGCGGGCCTCTTCTTCTGCAGAACCATAGGCATCTGTAGATATAGCAAACAGATCCGCTCTTGGAAGAACTCCGGCAGCTGATCCATCTCTTACGCTATAACCCACTACTTCCGCATATTCACCAAAAAGGTCTCTTACTTCTTTTGTATAGGAAGCACCGGCCAACGGATCCAGCGCCACAACTGCAATTTTCTTCATCGTATTTTACACCAACCCTTTTATGTACTCTCAAACTTTTTTACCAGAAAAACATATCTGTTTTTTCTCCTTCATTTATGATACCATTAATATTATCCCTAAAACAACTGTTTTATAAATGCAAAAACTTTGGAGGCATTTTATGACATTTACATATAAGATCCCCTGTTTGGATCTTAAGCAGACTGCCGGGTCAGGACAGGTTTTCAGAATGATACCGTCAGATAAAACTACCAATACCTGGCAGGTCATAAGCCATGGTCATGTTTGCTTCATCCGCCAGGAAAATAACACTTTTTTTCTGGAATGCGAACCAGATTTTGAGGATTTCTGGAAGAACTATTTTGATATGGATACAGATTATGAGAAAATGATCGTATCGATCACGCCTGGGGATACATATTTGCAGGCAGCTGCCCAGGCAGGAAAAGGCATCCGCATCCTGCGCCAGGATACCTGGGAGATGATCATTACCTTTGTTATTTCCCAGCAGAAAACCATTCCTGCCATCCGGGCGTTGGTGGAAGCACTTTGCAGCCGGTATGGGACAAAACTTTTATTTACTGACGATACATGCGATACAGAAAATGATACCAATTGTCACCAGCTTTATGCATTTCCTACTCCTGAGCAGTTATGTCAGGCCTCTTTCGAGGATCTTCTGGCTTTAAAACTGGGCTACCGGGCAAAATACATCTACCGCCTCTGCCACGATGCAACTGACGGCCATCTGGATCTCGCCTATTTAAGCACACTGGACTATGAAGCTGCCATGGATTATCTTACCGGCTTTTACGGCATTGGCAAAAAAGTAGCCAACTGCGTATGCCTTTTCGGTCTGCATCACATTAATGCTTTCCCTGTGGATACCTGGATCGAGAAGATCTTAAATGAGCATTATTATAACGCTGTAAAATACAAGGATCTGCCCAAAAAGAAACTATACGACCAGATGATCACCGATTCCTTTGGCTGCTATAAGGGCTATGCCGGGGTAATGCAGCAGTATATCTTTAATTATGAACGCAATGTGATACACGGTAAATAGCTTACAGTCCAGTGAACACATCAACAGCACGCCTGTACATGGCACTGGCAGAGTGGTACATGGCAACAAAAAAACGAGAAGCGGTATACCTCATCCGCTTCTCGTTTTAATCTATAATTTATTTCTCTGTGATCGCAAATATCTTCCAGTTTTTCCGGCTCCGCCCCACTGCATACTGCCTTGTCACATTTTCCTTTATTTCATCCGGCCACTGCTCATCTAAGGAAACCTGGACTACTTTATAGGAAGTATAACCAAGAAGTGTAGCCTGGTTGTCATACAGGGATTTTTCTTCCCCATATTCCTCTTCAGATAAAGTCTTAAAACCATGTACCAGAACATCCAGTGGATAAATGCCGTTCTCAAAATCAGCCTTCATAACATCAAAAGGAACATTTTTTGTCTGGTCGGCAGAAAGGAGCTTCTCACTTTCCTCATACTGGGCCATTGCATTATAGCGCAGATACATTCCCACTGCCTGCTCTGCTTCACCTACAGGCATAGACTCAAACTTAATATGCCTTGGCTTTCCCTCATCTGTAATGGTATATTCCTGATTTAAGCGGTTTAATGCCTCGTCCCGGCTGTGGGATGCAATAGCAAGCATTAACCCGAAACCTACCACTGTCAGAATAAATATCTTCCAGGGCGGCACTGTATTTTTTCTCTTTTTGATCAGCATCCTGCAGCAGTTCTCCTTTTTTAACCCTTGTTAGTCTATTTAAAAAGTCCTTTTTTCTTTGGCTTCTCTTCTTCCGGTTCAATTCCATTCATCAGGTCATCATAGCGCTTTAAGGCATCCTTCTGGGCCTGGTTCATACGCTCTGGCACTTTAACTACCAGTGTTACATAATGATCGCCGCGCACATTGCGGTTGCGCAGAGAAGGAACACCTTTGCCCTTTAAACGTACCTTGGTATCTGTCTGGGTGCCTGGTTTTACTTCGTACTCTACTTCGCCGTCTACGGTCTTAATACGGATCGGGCCGCCTAACGCAGCCTTTGCAAAGGAAATCGGTACAGTAGAATAAATACTGGTGTCCTGACGTTTGAAGATCGGATGCTGGGATACAACTGCCTCTACTAACAGGTCACCTCTCTCGCCGCCATTTGTTCCCGGCTCACCGCCGCCAGCCATACGGATGCACTGGCCATTGTCAATACCTGCAGGAATAGAAACTTTAAATTTCTTGCGGACAGTCTTGTATCCGGTACCATAACAGTTAGGGCATTTCTCCTTAATGACTTTACCAGTACCATTACACTCCGGACAGGTCTGTACATTCTGGACCTGACCAAAGAAAGACTGCTGTGTATACATGATCTTACCTTTACCATTACACTTGGTACAGGTCTGTGGGGAAGTACCTGGCTTTGCGCCAGTCCCGTTACAGCTTGAACATACTTCCTTATAGTTGATCTCAATCTCTTTTTCGCAGCCAAATACAGCTTCCTCAAAGGTAATGCGGACTGCTGTTCTTACATTTGCACCCTTCATAGGACCGCTTCTTGATCTGGAACGACCGCCGCCGAAAATATCACCGAAAATATCACCAAAGATATCTCCCATATCTCCGCCATTGAAATCAAAGCCGCCGAAACCGCCGCCATAACCGGCACCACCGCCCTGCTCAAATGCAGCATGGCCGAACTGGTCGTACTGCTGACGTTTCTGAGGATCGCTCAGTACGCTGTATGCCTCTGAAGCTTCCTTAAACTTTGCCTCTGCCTCCTTATCACCAGGATTTGCATCAGGATGGTATTTCTTGGCAAGTTTTCTGTATGCTTTTTTCAGGGTATCTTCATCAGCGTCTTTTGAAACACCCAGAACTTCATAGTAATCTCTTTTATTCTCTGCCATGTTGTTTACCTCTTATCACTGCTATTCTTTCTCGATCAGGCTGAATTTGCCCTTTGTTTAAACAGACGGTAAGGCCCGGAAGGGGATTTATCCCCTCTCGGACCCGCCCGTTAGTTCAGACATGCTGGCTTGCAACACACATTTCCGTCCAAAACAGCACATGTCTGAACTGTTATATAATCTTACACTTCTTTGAAGTCAGCGTCAACTACATCATCATCTGGCTTGGAGCTTCCTGCATTGCCTGCATTTGCGCCACCCATGTTTGGACCTGCACCTGCACCAGCCTGCTGTGCCTGCTCATAAACCTTTGCAAACAGCTTCTGGGCACTGTTCATCAGTTTTTCTTTACCTGACTTGATATCTTCAACCTGGGCATCAGTCATCTGATCAACCGGTGCTCTGTTGATAGCTTCTTTCAGTGCATTTAAATCAGCCTCAACCTCAGCCTTGTCGTTAGCATCAATCTTGTCGCCAACCTCTTCCAGAGCCTTCTCAGTCTGGAATACCATAGAATCAGCATCATTTCTTGCATCGATCGCTTCCTTACGCTTCTTATCCTGAGCCTCATACTCAGCAGCCTCTTTAACAGCCTTATCAATATCTGAATCAGACATGTTAGATCCGGAAGTAATGGTAATATGCTGCTCTTTGCCTGTTCCAAGATCCTTAGCAGATACATTTACAATACCGTTTGCATCGATATCGAATGTAACTTCGATCTGCGGAACACCTCTTCTTGCTGGTGGGATACCATCCAGACGGAACTGGCCTAAGGTCTTGTTATCTCTTGCAAACTGACGCTCGCCCTGTACAACATGGATATCAACAGCGGTCTGATTATCAGCTGCAGTAGAGAAGATCTGGCTCTTTTTGGTAGGAATGGTTGTATTTCTCTCGATCAGTCTGGTTGCTACGCCACCCATGGTCTCAATTGACAGGGACAGTGGAGTTACATCCAGAAGAAGGATATCTCCGGCACCTGCATCGCCTGCTAATTTACCACCCTGAATAGCTGCACCAATTGCAACACACTCATCTGGGTTAAGAGATTTGCTAGGCTCTTTGCCGGTTAACTGTTTTACTTTCTCCTGTGCGGAGATCATACGTGTAGAACCACCAACTAACAGTACCTTGCCAAGCTCAGCTGCGGTAATGCCAGCATCCTTTAATGCGTTCTGTACCGGAATAGCTGTACGCTCGATCAAATCATGTGTCAGTTCGTCAAATTTAGCTCTTGTCAGGTTCATATCCAGATGCTTAGGACCTTCAGCAGTAGCTGTGATGAATGGCAGGTTGATATTGGTAGTAGTAGCTGTAGACAGCTCCTTCTTAGCCTTTTCAGCTGCTTCTTTTAATCTCTGAAGAGCCATTTTATCATTGGAAAGATCTACACCTTCAGCCTTTTTAAATTCAGCGATCATCCAGTTGGTAATTGCATTATCAAAGTCATCACCGCCAAGACGTGTATCACCATTGGTAGAAAGAACCTCAATGACACCATCACCGATCTCAATGATAGATACATCAAATGTACCACCACCAAGGTCATATACCATGATCTTCTGCTCTTTTTCGTTATCAAGACCGTAAGCTAATGCTGCTGCTGTAGGCTCGTTGATGATACGCTTTACATCCAGACCAGCGATCTTACCAGCATCCTTGGTTGCCTGACGCTGTGCATCGTTGAAATATGCAGGAACAGTGATAACTGCTTCGCTTACTGTCTCACCCAGATAGCTCTCAGCATCTGCTTTCAGCTTCTGAAGGATCATTGCGGAAATCTCCTGTGGAGTATATTTCTTTCCGTCGATGTCTACTTTATAATCAGTACCCATATGACGCTTGATAGAAGAAATAGTTCTGTCTGCATTGGTAACTGCCTGACGTTTCGCAGGTTCACCTACCAGTCTCTCTCCTGTTTTTGTAAATGCCACAACAGATGGTGTGGTTCTTACGCCTTCTGCGTTAGCGATAACGGTTGGCTTTCCGCCTTCCATAACGGCTACACAGCTATTAGTTGTACCTAAGTCGATACCAATAATCTTACCCATAGTTTTTTCCTCCTGTTATATATGTTTAATGAAAATTGTCAATATTTAATTGTTCCACTCAACCTACGGCTCGTGAAAGACCTCGCCTAGTTTCGGGAACGACTTTCGCACTAAACTCGAAAAGACCTCGTTAAGTGCTCAATGTCAGTTTGCTACTTTTACCATGCTGTGTCTTACAACGCTGTCACGGTACATATAGCCTTTTTGAAGTTCCTCAGCTACAATATTCTCTCCGAAATTTTCATCTTCCACATGCATCACTGCATTATGGAAGTTAGGATCGAATGGCTGTCCGGCTGCCTCAATAGCTTTCACACCGGCGTCTTCTAAGACTTTCTGGAACTGCTTATATATTTTTTCCATTCCCTCAGCAAAAGCTGTATTTTTTTCGCTCTCCGGAATAGAAGCTAAGCCTCTTTCAAAATTATCAATTACCGGAAGCATACGCTCGATGATGTCTTTTGCACCCATCTCATACATGGTGGATTTTTCTTTTTCCGTTCTCTTGCGGAAATTGTCAAATTCAGCCATCTGGCGTTTTACCCGGTCGGTCAGTTCTTCTATTTTTTCATCCTTAGGATCTTTTTTCTTTTTAAAGAAGCCCTCTTTCTCAGGTGCCTTCTCCTTGGTTTCCTCTTCTGCACTGGCTTCAGTGTTTTCAGAAGCAGACTCCTCAGAAACTTCCTGTTCCATATTGGACGGATCCTTCAGATCTTCTTTCTTCATTTCTTCACTCACTGCTATCACCTTTCATCCTTTTTAAATGCTTCATCCAGCTGGTTCATAAGATTTTTCAAAGTTCCAAGAACTTTTTCGTAATCCATTCTCTTAGGACCGATAATACCTACGGTTCCACGAAGTCCCCCGCCCAGATCATAATTGGCTGTGACCACGCTGCAGTCCTTCATGGACTGGATCGGTGTTTCATCACCAATGTATACCTGGATGCCTCCTTCGCCCTGCTGGTCTGCGTTCACATCGGAAACAAACTCCTGCAGCACTTCTTTTTGTTCTAATGTTCCGATCAGCTTGCTGGCCTTTTCTCCTTCAGCCAGTTCCGGATACCGGAAAATGTTGGTAGCACCACTGGTATAGATCTGCAGGTCCTCTCCGCCGGCCTTAATTGCTTCGGCGACTTCATTCAGTACCAGCTCGATCACCTTGCTGTGAATGCCTGCATCTTCTTTCAGCTTGCTGATAATTCCAAGATTGATCTCTTCAATGGTCAGTCCGTTTAAGCTGCTGTTTAAGAGGATGTTCAGATTGAGAAGTTCCTGTTCCCCAAGATCTTCGCCAATATCGATCATGGTATTCTTGATGATGTTTCCCTCAACTACTACTACTACCAGAAGCTTATTTGCTTCCACTCTGGAAAGCTGTATGAATTTCAGCTTTGTTTTGTGGTAGCTGGGGCCGCTGATCATCGCTGCATAATTGGTATTTGCTGCAAGAGCCTGAGCCATTTTCTTAAGAACCAGTTCCAGTTTATCTACCTTCTGGACCATTACATCCTTAAACTCTGTGACTTCATTCTCTTTCTCCTGCATGATCTGGTCAACATAGAACCTGTATCCCTTATCAGAGGGAATACGTCCTGCGGAAGTATGTGGCTGGATAATGTAGCCCATCTCTTCCAGGTCTGACATCTCATTGCGGATGGTGGCAGAACTGAGTTTCAGTTCCGAATACTTGGAAATCGTTCGGGAACCCACCGGCTCGCCTGTTTCCAGATAAGTTTTTATGATCGCTTTTAATATAGTGACCTTACGCTCATCCAACTGCGCATCCATGTGTTCCTGCCTCCTGTTCGCTTTCTTTGTAATTATTAGCACTCAACTTATTGGAGTGCTAACATCTACATTGCATAATATATTCCTTTATAAGGGATTTGTCAAGGGCTTTTTGACGCTTTTTGTATTTTTCTTGACAAAAATAAAAAACTATGATAAATATCACATTATCGTTCATATATTGCAAAAGTGTTACATATATTTATAATGTGTTAATAATTCATTGCAAATATTATGCAGCATCGTGAACGGAGCAGTCCTTTATGTGCTTCCCGGAGTACATGTGTCCTTTCCGACTGCAAAAGGAGGTAGAAATGAACATGAAGAAACTATTAACCACGACTTTTATCACTGCATTTTTTATAATCAGTTCTGCTTTTTTTGCCAGTGCAGAAGAAACTGATCTTTCTGAACCGGTACAGCAGACAGAAGAAGCTGCAAATGATCAGGGGCAGCAGGAAACAGAAGCCGCCAAAACCACTGAAGAACCAGCTTCCCATCTGGTTTCCCTTGGTGTTTTTAAGACCACCGGCTACTGCCCATGCCGCCACTGTTCTGCAGGTTGGGGCAGAAGTACCAGCACCGGTGCTGTTGCCAGCTCCCGTCACACTATTGCCGTTGACCCAAGAGTTATCCCTTATGGAACCCAGGTTATGATCAACGGAGTGGTATATACAGCTGAAGATAAAGGCGGCGGTGTCCGTGGACATCATATTGATATATTTTTTGACACACATACGGAAACAAGACAGCATGGAGTACAGAATGCTGAAGTTTTCTTATTAACTGCATAGGTGCAAAAGCCTGCTCACTTTCGGCAATGACAGCAGGAATACTTACAAAAGCTGTCACCGGCAGCTTCTTCCATATGCATGGCAGCTAAAAAACACGGTTCAGGAAGCATTTTTTCTTTCCTGAACCGTGTTTTTCTATACATATTTTCTATACATATTTTGGTTACAGTTCAGCCATGACATCTTCTTGTTTCCATATTCATGAAAACAAGAAGCTTGGTGGTTCCACCATATGCTGATTTGGATGAGAAAGTGCTTATGCAAGCAAGCTTGCAACACACTCCCTCATTCAAACCAGCGCATGGCTGAACTGTAACATATTTTCTGTTTGCTCCGGTCAGGTCTCTGCCCGGCTGTCTGTCAAATGGATCTCATTCCGTCCTGATCTTAGCCCCATGGTAGAAGAAATCAAGGATATCTTTATATGTCTTTCCTGCCTTCGCCATACTGTGGGCACCGTTCTGGCTCATTCCAACACCATGCCCAAAGCCGCCACCGTATACACGAAATACAATGCTTCCGTCCTCTGCTGTACGCTTTTCAATGGAAATGAAAGCACTTGGAAGGGACGCTGTTCCTGTCATTTCCGTTCCGTCCTGCTTCTTTATTACAAGTTCTGTATTTCCAAGCATGCTTCTTACCTGGCTCTGGCCTTTGATCTTGCAGCTTCCTCCATCTCCTTTTACTTCTACTTCGGAGGCAATCCCCCCTAAACCTCTGGATACCACATTTACATCCGTCACATTTCCCACATCCGGGATCTGTTCTGAAAGAATACCTGCCTTTATATCTACATGCCACCGGAACATTGGATAAGAAGCATCATAAGAAGTAATATTCTGAGAACGTATGTATTCATCAAAGGTATCATTATCTTCCGCAGTCAGCTCCCTGGCGCCTTTTTTGATCTGCATAGAACGCAGATATGGCAATGCTTCTCCTTCTTTGCCCCATACGCTTCCATCTGCCCCATGACCGCAGGAAGTGGAATAATAAAAAGCTTCTATAGGCTTATTGTTATAAAAAAGCATCTGGCCATAGGTTTCATTTACAGCCTGATCCGTCCGCTCACTGGTGTTGATATTGTTATAAACCTGGAAACTGGTGCTGTCATCTACATGGGCACCATACTGACCATAAGCATTTCCCTGAATCTGGCGGTAAGCATAGGTACGGGCGCATACTGCCTGTGCCTTTAACGCCTCTTTTTCATAAGAAGCAGGCATTTCACTTGGGACTACTTTCTTTAAATAATCTTCCAGATACAATTCATTAATAAGGACCAGGCCTCCCTCTTCTGCTTTGACTTCCATAGAACCGCTGTATACAGGCTGTCCCTGGCCACGTTCTAAGGAAGTAACGATAATACCTTCACCGTCCTCTGGTTTTAAGGTCATACGGCCTTTTTCCAGCTTTTTATCTGTTGCTTCAAAGGTAAATGTATCTCCTTTTTTAAATGAACTGCTTTCATGATCCCCATTTTCTTTTTCGTATATCATTTCTCCATCACAATTTGCTGTAAGTTCAATGGTATCATGGAAGATCTGCTTAAACCCATTATCCATGATCAGCACACGGATAGTTTCTGCATCTAAAGGCTGCTCCAGGATCGCCGCACTAAGCTTCCCATCTGCTGCCACAAACTCCTGTAAGTCATAACCTACCAGGATGCTTCCTTTTCCAAGAACCTGGAAATCACCATATGCCTTATATACATGGAAATTATCATCTAACGGAACACAGCCATAGCCTTCCAGTTCAATGGAATTATCTGTTACAGCAAGAACCTTTCCCCGGACCCGTTCTTTTTTCACTGTAACCTTTTTTAATTTACCTTTTTCCATATGCAGATCAGCTACACAGGATTTTAACTCATCCTTTTTTTTCTCCGCCTGGGAAACCAGCCTTCCTTCTGCTGTAAAGGTTCTTAAATATTTGCCGATATATACAGTAAACTGGTCTTTTTCTACATCTGAGATCCAGATATTCTTATAGACCGGCTTATCTTCTATAACCTGGGTCATGCCCGCTATTTCCTGTCCTCTGACCCAGAAGCGTATCTCATTGTCCAGGTATGCATCAAGAGCCAATCCCTGGAATCCGAAGTTGCCTTCTGTTGTATAAGCTGTCCAGCTGTCTGCCTGTTCCATATTGGAAGGAGTACCGAACAGGATAGCAGAGATTTCTTTCATGCTGCCTTCCTGATCCGTCTTTTCTACCACTGCCCTGTAAATATCCCACCAGTCATTTCTGGCAAATGTTTTTTTCCTGTTCCAATGGGTCATTCCCACCTGTTTCTCTAAATCGCCGGAAACCTTCCCCATCATATAAGCTGTGTCTTCGTATGTAAGATTTCCCTGGGCCGATATAAGGGTAGCCGGTGTCACCTTTGGATCCAGATATCCTTTTTCATAGAGATAATCCATATATTTTACAAACCAGTTGCCTTTTTCTTTATCTGTAAATGCGGAAATTTCCCGGTCTGCTGCCATATTTTCCAGATTCCCAGGATCCTCAAATATCAGTGCCATGGCCTTGGCTGCCTCTGCCCTGGATATCCCCTCTGCCGGCGGCTCTGCTTTTACAATAAATATCATAAGAGCGATCACTGCCACCAGGATCCCGCTCATCCACAGGGTCATCTGCTTTTTAGTGATCTTCAGATCCTTTACATTTATTTTCCAGTTCATTTTCATAATGTCTTTATCACCTTATCAGCACGAATATCACTGGTATATCTTCTTTTTTAATATGTATGCGATCAGCGCATGCATTTCTGTTTCAATTTCTGCATTATGCCACAACGAAAGAAAGCAGCGAGAACCCCGCTGCTTTTATCTTCTGTGCCCCCAAGATGCCGTCTCTTACTTATTGACGCCTAGCAATGCTAGGTGGGCAACCTCACTTAAACTTCTGCCTTCCACGCTTAAAAGGAGGCATGACATCCGCTTAAAAATATTGGAATCCCTTTAGTCTAATGTAGGTTCAAAATTGGTAAGAACTTCGCACATCCCAGGTGATCACATATGTGCTTCATTTATTATGGTGCTATTATAACCCAACATTTTATGTTTTTCAAGCCTGTTTTTTTAGTTAATATTGTTATATATTGTTAATATTTATCCTTTAATATTATTCAAGATTCTCAGGTCCAAAACCTTCCGGCAGCAGTTGTGATAAAGTATATATTTTCCACTCTTCTTCTGACTTTACCAGGATGATCTTAAAATCTGGCTTGCAGAATTCCCGCATCACCTGGCGGCAGACGCCGCAGGGGGCACAGTAATCCTTTACTACTCCGTTTAAGCCGCCGCAAAGGGCAATGGCTGTAAAATCACGTTCTCCTTCACTGACTGCCTTAAAAAAGGCGCAGCGCTCTGCACATACAGAAGGGGTATACGCGGCGTTTTCTATGTTATTTCCTGTATAGACAGCACCATTGCCGCAAAGAAGTACGGCTGATACGTGGAAATGAGAATAGGGGGCATAGGAGTTTTTAATACCTGCAAGGGATTTTACCGCCAGTTCCCTGATCTGATCTTTTGTAAGGGCATCTGAGGCAACAACAGTCTGTTTTTTTTCCATATTGCTTTCTCCTTTTCTACAATTCACGCATTAAAATCGGTGATCGGCCTTTCTTTGCATCTTTTTTCACTTGCAAGCCTGCATTAAGGTACCTATATCACTTGAGAACGTTTTGAGGCGACCGTGACCATCGCCTACACTAATCCCACAAAGATTCCATCCACATACTCCCGCAGATCCTCAGGGCTTACAGTGACCTGTACACCCCTCTGTCCTGCGCTTACCATAATTGTATCATATAACTGGGCAGTTTCTTCAATATAAGTTGGAAATTTTTTCTTCATCCCAATAGGAGAACAGCCGCCACGGATATAACCGGTAATGCCTAACATATCCTTTACATGGATCATCTCAACTTTCTTTTCTCCGGCTGCTTTTGCCACCTTCTTTAAGTCCAGCTCCTCATCTACCGGGATACAGCATACAAGATATCCCTTTTTCTCCCCTTTTAACACAAGGGTCTTATACATCTGGTCATGATCGATCCCCATGAGGTCGGCAGCATGGCTGCCGGAAAGGTCATTTTCATCTACTTCATATGTTCCTGTCTCATAATGGATCCCTGCTGCGTCCAACAGCCTCATTACATTGGTCCTTACTTCTGCTTCTGCTTTTTTTCCTTTCAAACTTATCACTCCCTGCATATCGGAAAGACACCCTGCGTTTTTCAGAGTGTCTTTTATATTTTTTATTATGATTACCTATTATCTCTTGGAATTTGCTTTTTCTACATGGATATGTTTGCCTTTAATGCGGGCATGGCTCATAGCATTTAATACATCTTCTGCATATTCAGCCGGTACATCTACGAAAGTATAACCATCATACATGTCAATACTTCCTACCAGACGTCCAGGAATACCGGATTCACCGGCAACTGCTCCCAGAATATCTCCTGGTGTTACACGCTGGGATTTACCAATATTGATAAACAGTCTTGCCATGCGCTCTTGTCCACCGTTTAATACATAATCAACGGCTGCACGGTCAGTAGCCCCTTTACGACGGCCACTGTTCCTGCCACGGTCTCTGCCTCTGGAATTTCTTCCATAGCTGTCCAGATCGTCTAAGGATCTTGCAGGCATGTAATTGTCAATGATATCCTCATTATCATCGCCCATGCTCATTTTTAAAAGGGCTGCTGCCAGATCTAAGGAAGTATAATCATCTTCCATCAGCTTCTTTTCAATGATATTTACGATCTTTGTCAGATCTGTATCATTTAAAATGTCCTGAACCTGGTCTAAGATCTTGTCTGCCTTGATCTCGGTGATATCATTTAAGGATGGGATCGCCTGTGGAATGATCTTGGTCTTGCAGTAATGCTGGATATCACGGAGCTTGTAAACTTCCTTTCCAACTACCAGGCTGAATGCCTTTCCTTCTCTTCCCGCTCTTCCTGTACGTCCAATACGGTGTACATAATATTCATCATCCTGTGGGATATCGTAGTTAAATACTGCTTCTACATTTCCTACATCAATACCTCTTGCTGCCACATCTGTAGCGATCAGGATATCGGTGCGTCCGTTTCTGAAGCTTTCCATTACACGGTCACGCTGCACCTGTTTTAAATCACCATGAAGACCTTCTGCAAAATAACCTCTTCCTTGAAGAGCCTGGACCAGTTCATCTACCTGGCGCTTGGTGTTGCAGAATACAATAGACAGCTTTGGAGAGTACATGTCTAACAGACGGCACATAACCTCTACTTTGTTTTTTGGCTTTACTTCATAGTAATACTGGGTCACTTTCGGCACAGTCAGCTCTTTTTTGATCACGCGGACGGTTACCGGGTCTTTCTGGAATTTCTTTGCAATGTCTGCAATGGCCTGAGGCATGGTTGCGGAGAACATCAGTGTCTGGCGTTCTTCCGGCAGCTGGCTTAAGATGGTTTCCATATCCTCTAAAAAGCCCATGTTTAACATTTCGTCTGCTTCGTCTAATACAACAGTATGTACATGGTCCATTTTTACGGTTTTACGGCGCATATGGTCCATAACACGTCCCGGAGTACCTACTACGATCTGGGTGCCGTCTTTTAAGGCGCGGATCTGGCGTACAATGTCCTGGCCGCCGTATACAGGCAGGACCTTGATGCCGTGCATGAATTTGGCAAAACGGCGTAGTTCCTCAGCAACCTGGATCGCAAGTTCTCTGGTTGGGAGAAGGACAACGGCCTGAAGCTTCTTTACCTTCGGGTCAACCTTCTGCAACAGAGGAAGTCCGAAAGCAGCTGTCTTTCCTGTTCCCGTCTGAGCCTGACCGATCATATCTCTGCCTTCTAATACAACAGGGATCGCCTGGGCCTGAATTGGAGAAGCTTCTTCAAAGCCCATCTCTGTAATGGCTCTTATGATACGGTCATCTAACTGTAATTCTTCAAATTTTGTAACATCCATTAATTGTTAATATCCTCATTTCTATTCTTTTCTTTCTATATCGTCTCTAAGTTCCGCAGGAATATGAGCCTTAACTTTTCAACATGTCATTGTCCACTGACCTTCGGTTTGCACATGTTCGCCTGTGTCGGATTACATCCGCCACATTCGTACATCTGCACTCAGGATGTGGACAATCGACATGTTGAAAACGGCCCATATTTCTGCTGGGCTGTTCTCTTGCCTAAATCAGAGAACGCATTACTAAGTACATCGTTTTCGATATACTGGTTTATTCTCTTGCTTTAAATCAAAAAACACATCTCTTGCGTGTTTTTAATATGCAATAGCAAGAAAATGAGAGGTGAAACAGGCACGCACATGCAGGCCTTTCATCCTCTCACTTTCGTACGAACAATAACTATATCAGAGTTTTCTTTTTGTGTCAATGTAAGAACTTACACAACTGTTCTTCCTTACACTTCCTGAAAATAGCATTTTCACAAAAACGTCAGTTAAAACTGCACGATATCCTTGATCTCAGCAGCTTTTTCCACATTTTCAGCATAAAGGACGGGACCTTCGCCGTGATAATCTCTCTGGTATTCTACGCCAACCTTGGCGCGTACCTTTACCCATTCTTTGGTCTTATACTTTTCTGCATCTTTCCATTTGCACATAAAGCCTAAAAATGTCATATCTGCCTCACAGCAGGTCATAGCCATACGTCCCGGAACAAACTGCCCCTTTGGAAATTTAGGGCTTTTTAATACCATGGCAGTAAACTCAACGGTCTTTCCTTTGTATCGCTCCGGCTGATCCATGCAGTCAATGTACCAGATACCGTAATCTTCCGGTTTGATCTGGATCACATCTGCATTAATATCGTATGGAAGGTCTTCTTCCAGAGTTGCCTGCTCGATCTCGCCATTCTTGTCTTCCAGAACAATCTCGCTTTCGCGGCTCATGGCACGGATGGTACGGCGGTAAGAAGTCAGCTTCTCATCTGCAATGCCGTCACAGCGGTTTACAATGACCAGTTCAGAATTACGAAGCATTGCACCAAGGAGCGGCTTCATATTCTGGATGTATAGATCAAAGGTAGAACCATCGATAATGGTGATCTGCTGGTAAATGTTCCAGTCATCCGGCAATGTCAGCTCATCCTGATTCCACATGCCATTCCACTCTAAAAGGACACGCTCCGGACGGTAGATCACTTCCAGCTCATTTAAGTAAGCTGGAGTCAGCTTGGAAAGTTCATCTACATATACAACTGCAGTCTGATGCTTTTTTAACTTCTTTTCATCATATTCTGTATCCCCTTCTTCGCAGACGATCAGAAGTGTTTTTCCCTCTGTCTGGAAGTATTCCTGATCCATGGTAAATTCCAGGAACTGGGTTTTTCCGGCTTCCAGAAAACCATTGATCAGAAAAACAGGCATTACATCTTCATCTATCTCGTTATTTCCCATTCTAAAACCTCATTAGCCTCTTCCGAATACTTTGTTTAATTCCTCTTCCTTCAGGCTTGCACCGATGACGCAGACCTTACCTGTATAATCCGGCTTTCCATCACGGATCTCATACTGCTCTGGTACCAGGTCAAAATACAGCCATTCACCAGGATTCTCTGTAGGAAGCATTCCCTTTGCTCTTAAAACATCACCAAATTCCTTAGTCTCTGCCAGACGTTTTAAGATATCTTCCAGCTGATCCTTTGTTACAGGAACAATGGTCTCCATTCCCCAGCTGGTAAATACTTCGTCTGCATGATGGTGATGATGATGCTCGTGATCATGGTCATGGCCGCAGCAACACTCATCGTCATGGTCATGATGGTGATGTTCATGATCCCCGTCCTCATCATGGTCATGGTGATGGTGCTCATGATCGTGGTCATGGCAACAGCACTCATCATCGTGGTCATGATGGTGATGTTCATGCTCTTCGTCCTCATCATGGTCATGGTGATGGTGTTCATGATCATGGTCGTGACCGCAGCAGCACTCATCATCGTCATGGTGATGATGGCTCTCTCTTACTTCCTCTAACAGATCATCTAACATAGTATCTCTCTTCTCGATAATCTCAAGAAGCTGGCTTCCGCCCAGTTCTGCTAATGGAGTAGTAACAATAGCAGCCTTTGGATTCTTCTCACGGATCATCTCAACATCTTTCTGGATCTTTGCAGTATCTGTGATATCTGTACGGCTGAGTACAACAGTTCCCGCATTCTCAATCTGATTGTTAAAGAATTCACCGAAGTTCTTCATATACATTTTGCACTTTGCAGCGTCTACAATGGTAACAGCACTGTTTAATGCAACATCCATATCTGCAGATACATCAATAACAGCCTTCATAACATCAGAAAGCTTGCCAACACCTGATGGCTCGATAATGATACGGTCTGGCTTGTACTTAGTCAGTACTTCAGATAAAGACTTTCCGAAATCACCTACTAATGAGCAGCAGATGCAGCCGGAGTTCATTTCACGGATCTCAATGCCGGAATCCTTTAAAAATCCGCCGTCAATACCGATCTCACCAAATTCATTTTCAATGAGGACTACCTGTTCACCAGAAATAGCCTCCTGTAAAAGTTTCTTAATAAAAGTAGTTTTTCCAGCTCCAAGGAAACCGGAAATAATATCGATTTTTGTCATCGTATGTTCCTTCTTTCTTCATTGAATGCTTTCAAAACGGACTTGTTGCCTGACGGCAGCATCACCATAAATGAAAGCCAGTCGTTACGTGCCTTTGGCAATGGGGCTTTGATGCCCCTGTGTTTCAATCTGTCAATTAAGTATTGTGGCACAACCTTACCTTAATGTCAAGTAAAGTGCCCAGCTTTCTCATTAACTCCTGTTTTCATGTTGATCCCAAACCATTTTTACGCTTTTTACCGTTTCTTGCCTAACACTTGCCACATGGAAAACAGACCAAAGGCGATGAGATTTACCACCACTACGCTGGCACCTGCCGGCATGGAAAACTGATAAGAAGCCATCATCCCCAGCAAAAAGCATACCAGTGAAAGGATTCCTGAAGATACCACCACGCTGGTAAAGCTTTTAAACACACGCATGGAAGTAAGGCACGGGAAAATCACAAGGCTGGAGATCAGCATGGCTCCCATCATACGCATGCCCAGAACAATGGTAACAGCTGTAAGTACGGAAATAAGCATATTGTAGGCACCTACATTAACTCCTGTAGCTTTTGCAAAGTTTTCATCAAAGGTAACTGCAAATACCTGGTTGTAGCAGAGTACAAACAATCCCAGCACAATAATGCACAGCACTGCTGACAGCATCACATCTTCTTTTGTCATTGCTAAAATACTTCCAAACATATAGCTGCTTACGTCTGTAGTCATTCCTGTTGTTAAGGATGTCACAATAATACCGATAGCCAGGGAACTGGCAGAGATCATAGCAATGGCAGCATCACTTTTGATCCGGCTGTTTTCTGTAATGCGAAGCAGGAAAAAGGCAGCCAGCACAACCACCGGAATGGATACCTTTAAAGGCGACCACCCCATAGCCAGGGCAATAGAAAGCGCTCCAAAGGATACATGTGAAAGTCCGTCACCGATCATAGAATAACGCTTTAACACCAGGCTTACGCCTAAAAGAGAGGCGCACAAGGATACAAGCATACCGCCGAATAATGCCCGCACCATAAATGGATAAGACAGCATTTCACTAAGCACGTTCATGGGTATTTCCTCCTTCTATCTTCTGGTGACTATGTGCGTGGGTATGACCGCAGGAGCATTTCTGCTCGTTATTTTCCAGACCATCCCCATTTTTTGCCATATGGCATGCAGCTGTAGGAAGGCACTCTCCCTGTTCCTTTTCATGGAAGAAATGACCTGCTGCCTTACTGTTCATATAATCATGGGCCGGGCCGTAGAAAAGTACCTGTTTCTGAAGATGCAGGATCTTATTTGCTTCCTCTACTGCATTTCTCAGGTCATGGGAGACCATGATAATGGCTACTTTGTCTTCCCTGTTCAGCTTCCGGATCATAGAATAAAAATCCTGGATCGCCATTGGATCTAATCCGGTAATAGGCTCATCTAAAATAAGAAGCTCCCTGGTAGCGCAAAGTGCTCTGGCGATCAGCACTCTCTGCTGCTGTCCGCCGGACAATTCTCTGTAGCACTGGCCGGCCAGCTGGGTAATACCCAGTTTTTCCATATTGGCAACTGCAATATCTTTTTCTGTTTTTGAATAGAAGGGACGCCTTCCTCTTCTGCTTAAACAGCCGCTTAAAACTACTTCTCTTACAGAAGCCGGAAAATCTTTCTGGGCTGCTGTCTGCTGGGGCAGATAACCGATCCCCGTTGTTTTCAGCCCTTCTGCTACAGTCAGTTTGCCGCCTGATGGCTTTAAAAGTCCCAGTAAGCCTTTGATCAGGGTACTCTTACCAGATCCATTTTCACCTACAATGCACAGATAATCTCCAGGGCAGACTTCCATGTTTACATTTATAACCGCATCCTGATTCTCATATCCAAGATCAACATGCTCACATTTGATCAATGGTTCCATTTTTGATCATTCCTCCTATAAAAGCGCTTCCCGCAGATTTTTTGCATTCTGCTTCATCAGCTGCAGATAAGTGACCCCTTCATCAAACTGCCGCCTTGTTACATTATGGCAGGAATGAAGAAGAAGTGGTTTTGCTCCGGTTTCTTCACTGATGATATCTGCGGTGCGGTGACTGGACAGTTCCAGATAAAATACTGCCTGGATCTGTTTTTCCCTTATACGGTCAATAAGATAGGCAATGGTCTTTGCACTTGGCTCTGTATCCGTACTGCAGCCGGAAAATGCAGCCCTGTAGGACAAACCATATTCCTGGGCAAAATACCGGAAAGGAAATTTGTCCGCTACCACGATCATACGATGACGGCCATTAGAAACAATGTCCTTAAACTCATCATCCAGTTCCTTCAGTTCTTTTTCATAGCTGTTTTTATTTTCTTCAAAATAGGGGGCATTCTCCGGGGATACCTCTTTTAATGTTTCTGTGATCACTTCTACTAACTTCATTGCATTGGCAGGTGATGTCCAGATATGTTCATCATATTCAATGTCCATTTCATGTCCATCGTGATCATTAAAAGTTATATGAGATAAATCCTCATGAGTTTTTTCCTCATCATGGTCATGGATATGATCTTCTTCTGACTGTCCATGGGCATGATCATGATCTTCATGAGAATGTTCTGTATCTTCCATGCCTTCTACGGTCTCTTCTTCCAGTACATCCACATAATCCATCATAGTCAGGATATTCATGTTTTCTGTATCCAGGGAAGCAGTTACTTTTTCTACCCACTGCTCCATCTCACCACCATTGCACACCATCAGGTCTGCCTGCTGCATGGTGATCATATCTGCAGGCGTCGGCTCAAAGGAATGGCTGTCCATTCCTGCAGGAACTACCATTTTAAGTCTTACTCTGTTCCCGGCGATCTGGCGGACAAAATCATAGTATGGGAAAATAGTGGTCACTACCAGAGGACGGCTATCCTTTTCATCCGATGAAACTGAGGGAACATAATTAGCCACACCAGAAATGCTGCACCCAGAAAGAAGCATAAGACATATTGCGAGAAAAATACTCACGATACGTATTCTTAAACTACATTTTTTCTTATATGATCGGTTCTGTTTTAATTTATTCAATATGATTCACTGCCTTTATATAATCAATCACCTGGAAGGGAGAATCTGCCACAAGCTTTGGTGTAAATGCCTCCAGCTCTTCTCTCGGCCGAAATCCCCAGGTCACACCTACTGTATCTACCTGCGCTGCCTGCCCTGTTTTCATATCTGTGTTGGTATCTCCCAGATACAGACACTCCTCTTTTTTAAGTCCCAGCTCCTTTATCAAAGCCACTACACCGTCAGGTGCAGGCTTTTTTTTGATGCCCTGCGCTTCTCTTTCTCCGTATACCTTATCAAACGTATTATCTCCAAAAACATAGGATACATTATCAAGAGTTCTCTGGTGTGGCTTATTTGAAAGAACTGTCGCTAAGATCTTATGTTCCTTTAAAAAGTCCAGAAGTTCAGGAATGCCCTCATAAGCTTGTACTTTATAAAGACAGCAGTCTTTAAAAACCTCGTTATATACATCCAGCGCTTCCTTATAATGGGTCAGTTCTTTATCCCCATATGCTATCAGCGAACGTTCCACCAGCTTTTTATAACCATCCCCTACAAACTGTTTCGTATCTTTTATAGAGACCGGTCCCAGTCCAAAATGCCCCAATGTCAGATCTACAGACCTCTTTAAGGCATAAATAGAATTCACCAGCGTTCCATCCAGGTCAAATATACAGCATTTATACATGATGATCACACCTTTCTTTTATCTAACCCTTTTTGTTCAAAATCATATCGGGGTAATCATAGCATAGAAATAAAGATTTTTCCAGAACTGATTTATTTATAGAAAAATATGATATATAATGAGTGTAGGGAAAAACAAGCGGCTACGTCAGCAGGCAGTAGGGCGTGCAAGCCCGGGGTTCGTGAGTATACACCGCCAGAACAAATCAGAAAGGAATTACTTTACCATGTCTTCCACTACATCATCGAAAAGCCAGAAAATGACTGAAGGCAATATCACCAGGCTTCTTGTTATGTTTGCCCTTCCACTCTTTGTGGGCAACCTGTTCCAGCAGTTTTATAATACTGTTGACAGTATTGTTGTGGGAAATTTTGTCAGTAAGACTGCTCTGGCAGCTGTTGGTTCTACAGACTGTATCATCAATACCATTATCGGTTTCTTTACCGGACTTTCTACTGGTGCGGGTGTAGTGATCGCCCACAGCTTTGGAGCTGGAAATAATAGATCTCTTCACCGTGCCGTACATACTACGATCGCATTGACCATTGTATTATCCGTGATCTTTACCATTGCAGGACTGGTCTTATCTCCTGTATTCCTTCAATTAATGGATACTCCTGATGATGTACTCCCGGAAGCATCCCAGTATCTGCGCATTTATTTTGCAGGCGTATCAGGTTTGATGCTCTACAATATGGGGTCTGGTATCCTGCGGGCTGTAGGAGATTCCAGACGTCCTTTATACATACTTATAATCTGCGCTCTTGGCAATATCTTTTTTGACCTGCTGTTTGTGATTGTTTTCCATGCAGGTGTGGAAGGCGTTGCCTACGCTACCATCCTTTCACAGTGGATCTCCGCTGTGCTGGTACTTGCGATCCTTACTCGGGAAAAAAGCTCATACCATCTGATATGGAAAGACCTGCATATCCACAAAGGAACTGCCATGTCTATCTTTCGCATTGGCTTTCCTGCGGGCCTTCAGATCGCCGTCACCTCTTTTTCCAATGTATTTGTACAGTCTTATATCAACCATTTTGGTTCTTCCTGCATGGCAGGCTGGACCACTTATGGGAAACTGGACAAGTTCTGTCTGCTGCCGATCCAGAGTATCGGTCTGGCAGTCACCACCTTTGTAGGACAGAACCTGGGGGCTGACAACATGAAACGGGCCAGAAAAGGAACAAACGTTGCTCTTCTTCTTTCTATTGCCACTGCTCTCATCCTTATGGCTCCTGTGATCATTTTCGCCCCACTTCTGGCATCTCTTTTCAACAATGACCCAGATGTACTCTCTTACGGCGTTCATTTTATCCGTTTAATGATGCCATTCTATCTGGCGATCAGTTTTAACCAGATTTTTGCAAACGCATTAAGGGGCGCCGGAAATTCCGTCACCCCTATGGTCATTATGATGGGAAGCTTTATTGTCTTCCGTCAGATCTATCTTTACTTTATTTCAAAATACTTCAATAATATTACCGCTACTGCCCTTGGATATCCTTTAGGATGGGTATTATGCAGTATTTTGCTTATTATTTATTATTGGAAAGTAGGATTAAATGTAAAGAAGAAGATTTAAAAATCTGTGTTTCTTATACATCCTGACCCAGATTTTTAAGGATCTTTCTTAAAGCTTCGCAGGCAACGGTGAAGGCCTCTGCCCCATCCATCTGCTGCATGCCCTTTAAGCTTTCGCCATCTCTTTCCAGATTTTTCAAACCGTCAAATTCAGTAAGGTGAGGTTCCAGGGAAATAAATCCTTTATATCCGTGTTCAAACAGATCTTTCAGGATTTCCTGGATGTTTCCATCTCCCTTTCCTGCCGGAACGATCACACCATCAGCCTTTCTGGCATCTTTCACATGGATATATTCAATATATGGTTTCATTACGCTGTATGCATCCCATGGATCCTGTCCGCACTGAATAAAGTTGGCAAAATCAAATACTGCCTTAAAATGATCGCCATAAAACTCCTTCATAAGCTTTTCACAGCGCATAATGCTGTCCCCATAAATATCCTTCTCATTTTCATGCAGCAGGATCACATCCTGCTCCTTACCCACGCGTATCAGCTGGTCCAGCTGTTCAAATACGGTTTCTTTATATCCGTCTGGTTCTTCACCCTCAGGCATAAAAAAGCTGAACATCCGGATATATCTGGTATTTAATACATGGGCCAGTTCAGCCACATGTTTAAAATGTTCCAGATGAGGTGTAAAATCATCTTTAATATTGATCTTTCCTATGGGTGATGCCAGAGAAGAAATGGCGATCCCCTGATCATCCAGCTTACCCTTGATCTCTTTTACTTCTTCTGTGGTGTATGTGTCGATTCCCTTCTTTTCCACACCCCGGATCTCCATGTGGGAAATCCCTAATTTTTTTAACACCTGTATCTGTCTGTCAAGAGAAGAAGAAATCTCATCTGCAAAGCCGGAAAGGACTATCTTATCCATGTATTATTCCTCCCAGACTTACAGATATTTTTCAAATCCCATATCGCAGATATTTTTTACGCTGGTCCTGATACAGTCAAATGGATCTTTTCCATAGGTCTGATCCTGCTCAATAGGCAGATAAATAGCTCCACCTTCTACAGAAGCTTCAATGATAGCCTTCATATCCAGATTTCCTTCTCCGATCTCAGCAAACTGGATACACTGCTCCTTGTGGAAGATCTCAGGAGTTGGCTGTCCATCTGGGAAACAAATACGGTAATCTTTCAGATGTACCATATCTTCTCTGCCAGCTAAACGTTTGATCCATTTTACAGGCTCCTGTCCTGCTCTCTGGATCCAGTGTACATCAATCTCAAAGCCAACCAGTTCCGGATCTGTATTTTCTACCAGCAGTTCAAAACCTGTTTTTCCATGATATTTTTCAAATTCAAAATGATGGTTGTGATAATACAGCTTCAGTCCATTTTCCTTTAGGATCTTTCCATAGCGGTTTAAATCCTCTGCAGCCTTGTAATATCCCTCTTCATTATGGATACAGATAGATGGGATCAGTGAGTCTCTTACATATGTAACTCCCAAACGTTTATTGGCTGCAATAATACGGTCCATATCTTTCTCAACGTCAAAGCCCTTGGCATTTGGTCCAAATAAAGGCTTATAGTTTAAGCTGGTAGACATTACAGTCACACCATGTTTTGCAGATGCTTCCAGAACCTGATCGATATATTCATCTGTCATATCTACCTGTGACAGTTCAAAATAAGAAAGTCCTGCTGCTTTCACTCTCTCAAAGGTATAATCCGGTCCCTTATCCCACATAATGGTCTTGACCATAGACATGTTTAACGCGATCTTTGGTGATCCTTTTTTTGCTTCACTCATTTTTATCAAGCTCCTTCCATTCTACGATCCTGCTCTCAAGAGAGGACTTACGGATTCCTTCTATTAAAAGAATTACTTTATCATCCTTTACACTGAAATACTGGTCTGTTTTTCCTTCCAGCATATCATAAAACCGGCGGATCAGGTCTACATGACCGCTTCCGTAATAGGTTTTCTCTCCTGGGAGACGTTTATCTTTAATGAGCAGTGTTTTTTCATTCTCATTTTCCTTTGGCCCATACCACAGACCATAATCCTTGATTGTAAAGCTGCCTTTTTCGCAAACTGCCTGAAGTTCGATACTTGAATTCTTTACATAAGTAACGGTTCCGAAAAATGTACCCGCAACACCATTTTCAAATTCAATATGGGCAACTGCTGTATCTTCTACTTCGATCTCATGGTGAAGCAGATTGGAGATCTGACCTGTAATATTTTTGATCGGTCCTCCAAGAAGCTGCATCTGATCCAGGGTATGGATCGCCTGATTGATCATGCATCCGCCGCCGGCCTGTGCCATACTTGCTCTCCACGGAGATGCCTGATAATAGTTCATATCACGGGACCAGATTGCCACAGCTTTGATCCCTAAAAGCTTTCCATATTCACCTGAACCGATCATTTCCTGCAGCTTTACAAAAGTAGGATTTAAACGGTTCTGGAAACAGATAGCCAGTTTAACATGATACTGGTCTTCCAGTTTCTGCATCTGGCGAAGCTGCTCTCCATTCATATTGCTTGGCTTTTCACAAAGAATATTTATCCCTCTCTTTGCACACTCTGTAGCTGCTTCCAGATGAAGATAATGTGGAAGGCAGATATGAGCTGCATCCGGCTTTTCTTTGTCCAGCATTTCTTTATAATCTTCGTAGAAATGGACACCTTCCGGCAGTTCTTCTTTTTTCTCTGGTTTTACATCTGCTACTGCGACCAGCTCTACGTCATCCATTAAAGCCAAAGCTTTTCTATGGGTCCTTGATACGGTTCCCAGGCCAATGATCACTGTTCTCATTTGTTTTCTTTCTCCTCCTTCACCTTTTCCTGAAGTTTTTCATAGAAAAGATCATCATCCACAGGAAGAGTCACTGAATGGCCTAACCAGTCAGATAAAAACATAGAATTGGCAATCTCAACTGCCTTGATTCCTTCTGCTCCCGGAGCGATCAGCTGTTCTCCCTTTGCAATTGCATTAGTAAAGTTAATAAGAACATCAATATGCTGCTGATCCCAGTTTTCCGGGCATTCAAAAGTTTCTTCTGTATACAGCTTCTGCTGTGTCTGGCCTTTCACCAGTGCCAGCATCTGTCTGAAATCCAGTTCATGATTCCATACATCTTCCGGCTTATCCATTTTCTTAACAACAACGGACTTACTGTCTGTAATAATGATTTTTCCGTTATCTCCATGGATCTCCAGACGGTCTGTTCCCAGTGCATCATGAGTACAGGTGATAAAAGTACCTGTTGCACCGTTTGGATATTCAAAATAAGCAGTTACATCATCTTCTACTGTAATATTGCGGTGAGAACCATATTTTAAATGGGCTTCCATAAGAGATGGCATTCCACACAGCCACTGTAAAAGATCCAGCTGATGAGGCGCCTGGTTTACCAGAACACCACCGCCTTCGCCGGCCCAGGTAGCACGCCATGCACTGGAATCATAGTATTTCTGTGTTCTCCACCAGCTTGTTATGATCCAGCTGACACGGCGCAGATTTCCAATGGTTCCTGCATCCAGGATCTCTTTTACCTTCTGATATAAAGGATTGGTCCTCTGATTAAACATCATGGCAAATTTAACATCCGGGTGTTTTTCTGCTTCCTCATTCATCTTACGGATCTGGGATACATAAACTCCCGCCGGTTTCTCCACCATTGTATGAATATTTCTCTTTAATGCTTCAATTGCTATTTCCGGATGTAAATAATGAGGCACAGCAATGATCACCGCATCTATTTTTCCACTGTCTAAAAGCTTTTTGTAGTCATCATAAACAGTTACTGTCCCGGGAAGATTTTCCTTTGCCCATTCTCTTCTTTTTTCATCAATATCGCAAACAGCTGTAAGCTCGGCCCCTTCGATCCGGTTTCCAACCAACCAGCCAGAATGACTGGTTCCCATATTGCCAATACCGATCACACCAAAACGTACTTTTTCCATAGACTATTCTCCTCTCTTAGCCCTTTACTCCGGCTGAAGCAAAGCTTTCAATAAAATATTTCTGTGTAAACAGGAACAAAATGATCAGTGGGATCAATGAAACAGTAGCTCCCGCCATGATCAGTGCATAGTTTGTAGATGCATCTTCCTGAAAACGCTGAAGACCAACTGTAAGTGTAAACAACTTATCATTAGATAAGAATACTAACGGATTAATATAATCATTCCAGCTCCAGCTAAATGCCAGAAGCAGTGCTGTCATAAGTCCTGGCTTTGCCAGAGGCAAAATCAGCTTTAAGAAAATTGCTGGAGGGGAAGCTCCATCCAGATAAGCCGCCTCTGTATACTCAAAGGGGATCTGCATAAATACCTGACGCATTAACAATACCCCAAATACTGAAAACAGACCTGGAAGGATCAATGCCAGATGGGTATTGGTAATGTGCATGCTTTGAAAATAAATATACTTTGGAAGCAGCAAAACCTGTCCCGGTACCATCATAGTTGACAGATACACCATAAATAAAATTTTCTTTCCCCTGAATTTTAATCTTGCAAAGGCATATGCTGCCATAGTGGTGATACACAGCTCTCCAATGATCGTAATGAAAGTTACTTTTATAGAATTTAAGTAATATCCAGGGAAGTCACTTTTTGTAAATACAGTTACATAATTTTGAAAATTCCACCTTTGCGGGATCAGATGCACCGGAAATTCCATTACATCAATTTCATACTTAAAGGAGGTGGAAAGCATCCATAAAAATGGAAATATAAACATAAGGGCAAATATCCCTACAATGATCGTGGTAATGATACGTATTACCAGACGTTTTCTCTGATATCCCATGATACAGCCTCCTAGTATGTGAATTTTTCTTCCAGCTTCTGAAGCACGGTAGAAAAGATAAATATAATCACAAACAGCACAATAGCTACTGCTGCTGCATAACCGATCTTATATTCCTTAAATGCATAATAGTAAATGGCCTGTACCAGAACCGTAGTAGAAAATCCCGGTCCACCCTCTGTAATGATATTTACCTGGTCAAAGATCTTAAAAGAGTTGATAGTTGCCAGTGTGATACAGAAGAAAATGCTGGATGCCATCATAGGAATGGTTATCCGGAAAAATGTCTGGATATTATTAGCTCCGTCTACTGCCGCAGACTCGTAAACTTCTGCGGAAAGTCCCTGCATGTTTGCAAGAAGGATAATGCAGTAATAACCTACATCATGCCATACAGACATCATGATAATACCCTTAAGGGCCCATTTTGAACTGATAAACCACTGGGGCGGGTTTGCAATGTGGAATACATTGGTTAAAATTGAGTTTACCGGTCCTTTGTCTGGATACAGCAGCACCATCCATACAGTTGCTACGGAAACCAGGGAAGAAATATAAGGCATAAAGGTCATCATACGGATCGGTATCTTACAGAACACAAATTTGTTCAGAAGAGATGCCATGACCAGAGCGATTGAAATGGTCAAAGGTACATAAGAAAATGAATATATCAGGTTATTGCGTATTGCAGATAATACTCTGTCATCTTTTAATATGTTTTGAAAATTTTCAAGTCCTGTAAATTCTACACCTGCAAGTCCTTTCATTGGATTCCAGGCAGTAAATCCCAAAAACATGGACATCAGGATCGGTACTAAAATAAAAACAGTTGTTCCAATCAAGCTGAGAAAGAGGAAGCCGTAAGCAGCTCTCTCCTCTCTCAACTCCATCCTGTTCAGCTTGTGTCTCGATTTCATAGCCGTTTTCAGCTTCCTCTCTTTAAATATTTAAGATAAAAGCGTTGCCAAGCGGCTATACGAACTACGTGGCTGCACGCAAGTGCGTATAGACATTTGGCAACTGACTTTCTTTATTTACCAAGTGCCTCGTTTACACGGCTTTCAATACTGTCTAAAGTATCTTCCAGGGATTTCTCACCATTAAAATACTGTTCGATCTCTTCTTTGCCGATCTGCATATATTCAGCACCCTTATTGCCAATGATCTTGTTGGTTGTAAGCTGTACAGCCGGATCAAAGAACTTCTTTGCGTAGGAAACATCAAGTCCTGAACCTTCGCAGTAGATATTTACCATATCATCATTGTATGCTGGCAGATAAGTAGGAAGATTTCCTGAAGCTGCAATGTAATTGGATGCATTTTCTACATAGTAACGGATAAAGCGCCATGCTTCTTCTTTATGCTTTGAATTCTCAGGAATACCCAGTACAGAACATGAATAGTTGCTGCGCAGTCCTTCTACGGATTCATCAAATCTTGGCATATAAGCAACACCTACCTGGAAATCAAATGGGAACTTTTCTTTGTTCTTCATATCTCTTACCAGCCAGCTTCCTGCTGTTACCATTGCTTCTTTTCCGCCTAAGAAGGAGCTGTTGATAGCTGCCTTTGCTGCTACGATCTGTCCGTAAGGCATCTGGATTCCTTCATCGTCTAACATCTTACGTGTTTCCAGTGCTTTCTGCCATGCTGGATCCTTAATGTTACATTTACCGTCTTCTGTATACCACTGGCCCTTCTGTGCTGCAATGGTTGCCCACTCATTTGCATAAGTATGGGTATAGGTTCCGTAGATTCCCTGATCTTTTCCCCATTCAGCCATTTTACGTGCTGTTTCGATATATTCGTCTAATGTCCAGTCATCCTTTGGATACTCAACTCCGGCCTTGTCAAACATGTCTTTGTTGTAATAAACAACGCTCTGTGTTGCACGGAATGGGATTCCGTAATATTTACCGTCATACTGTCCCCAGATTGCATATTTTCCAAAAGACTTGTCCATATCTACGCCGTCTTTTGCAATAAAATCATCCAGTGGAGCCAGCATACCGGATTCAAAACGGGTAAACTGATCACCGTCAGAAATAGGCATTACGTCCATATCGCCGCCGCTCATTGCCAGGATGTCCAACTTTGTAAGACGCTCACCATTAGCAGGAATGCTGTGTGCTACTACCTGGATATCAGGATTTGCAGCATTGAAATCATCAATGAATTTCTGATCCGGGATATCCCAGTCATAATAATTGATCACTACAGGATCACCCTTTGCCTCTGCCTTGGTTTCTGTAGAAGCAGCTCCTGTGGTATCTGCTGCAGCTGTAGTAGCCTCGGTTTTTGCTCCGCATCCTGCAAGCAAACCTGCTGCTGAAAGGCACATGAGAAAAGCAACTGTTTTTTTCATACGTATTGTCCTCCTGAAATTTTCTTGTTTGTGACTTATGTTGTCACTTTACGTTCATCGTGTGTATATTATTACAAGTTTTATACAAAAGGACAATGTGAAAAGTTTTCATTTTAGTCAGATTTTTTCATTGTATCTTCATTTATCTGAACAATCTGATATTCTAATGGGAAATTTATAAGTGTACTTGTACCTTTTTCTTTACTGCTGCTTATAACAAAAGAGGCCTTGCTTCCATAACACAGCCACAGCCTGCGCATAATGTTACGAAGTCCCACGCTCCCCTTTCCTGTATTACCTTCTTCCTCTTCTTTATCAATATCTTTCCACTGCTGCCTTAAATGATCCAGCTGCTCTTTTGCGATCCCATGTCCGTTATCCTGGACTGCCAGACTGATCAGGTCTCCTGATTTTTTAATGGATATATGGACAGAACCTTTTATATTCCAGGGTTCGATACCATGCTTAATAGAATTTTCTACTAATGGCTGGATCAGATTTTTTAAGATCATGGCATCCTTTACATCATCCTCTACTTCAATCTGATATTCCAGTCCTTCTTCAAAACGGACCTGCTGCAAATACATATAGAGTCTTACATTTTCAACCGCATTGCTCACCTTTGCATAAATACCGGATGTATTCATATTGCTGCGGAACAGCTGGCCTAAAGCCAATATCATTTCAGAAACCTCTTCATTTCCTGCCATCAATGCCATCCAATTGATAGAATCAAGGGTGTTGTATAAAAAATGGGGATTGATCTGCATCTGGAGTGCCTGCATCTGTGCCTGTCGTGATTCAGCGATCAGGCTCTGTTCTTTGATCTTCGCTTCATATACCTTATGGATCAGATTATCCAGCTGTTCTGCCATATCCTTAAACCGGGTAAATAACCGGTCTATTTCCAGGATACCGCTGTTTTCATTTCTTATATCAAAGCGGCCTTTTGCTACCAGCTCACATTTTTTCTCCAAAAGGCGTACCGGGCGGCTGATGGATTCTGCATTACGCAGGGAAACCAGAAGAAAACCGATCAGTAAAAGGACAGATATCACGGCACAGATCAGAATGGACATGTAAAAATTCTTTAAGATCGACTGCTCCGGGACCATGCAGATAATATACCAGTTCATATTCTGTGATAATTTTCCATATGTAAATAATTCTTTTTGATCATCATTTATAATATACATATTATTCACAGGATTTTTCAAAAACCGTGTTTTAAAAGTCGTCCCGTTTTTCTTATCGTCCGTTCCCCCTATGATCTGGTAACGTTCATTGACAACCATCATTTTCCTGTCTTCACTGCCTGTATATTCCTGTTCAAAATTCAGTAATCCATCCAGGTTCACCGTAAAATAAACACAGCCTAATTCTTCGCCCATACGTGAACCATCCATACTGGATATTGAACGGATCTTTTTTACTGCCGAAATGGTCATATGGTAGCCGTAATTATCCCTGGATTTATGGATCGTATCACTAAGCCACACAGTTTCTCCTTTTGAACGGTCCATTTTTTCAAACCAGCTATATTCTGCAGACTTTTTAAGTGTATTAAACTCATACAGGCTTCCGATCATACTTCCATCTTTTGCAAAAACAGCAATATTATCGATCATATATAAAGAACTGGAAGCGCGGGCAATACTGCTGTTTACAGCCATGCGCATTCCATAAACATCTTTACTTTCCTGTCCTTCTTCCATATTACGCTCATTTAAAAGCTTCTGAAGCTCTGAATTATAAATAATATCCCGTATTGTTACCTCAATACCATTTACTCTCCCACTGATATCTTCATTTTTCTGCCGGACTGCTTCCTGATTAGCCTGTATAGCAAATTTCCGGGACAGATTTCCCAGAAGAACATAGCTTACAATGCAGATCAAAAAAACGGAAATCACAATTGAGCAGTAAGATGTAAGTATAAAACGTGTTTTTAATGTCATTGCCCGCTTCATATCATACCTCGCTTTCCCCATTTAACCGAAGGATATAATCTCCCGGCGAGATCCCGAACCGTTTTTTAAAGGCATCTGTAAAATAACGTGAACTGGTATAGCCGGTCTTATCAGCGATCTCATAAATTTTATATTTCCGTTCCATTAAAAATTCCCTGGCTTTTTCCATACGCACAGATACAAGATAGGATTTAAAGTTCTCGCCATATGTCTTTGTAAATGCCGTGGACAGATAACCATAGCTTACATTCAGCTTATCAGCGATCTCCCGTAAAGACAGATCTTTTTTGCTGTAATTTACATCAATATAATTTTTCGCCTTGCTGCTGATCAAAATAGTAAATGACTCTGAATTATCTTTCAGGCAAGACGCCAGCATCTGCATGTCTTCTTTTAATATCTTTGAAAATTTTTCCTGGTCTTGATCTGATAACTGATAAATCTTAAATAATGGCGGTGTATCCATATGAAAATACATGGCTGCTTTGCGCAGGGATTTATAGCAGTATTCCCTTATCTGCCTGCTGTCCATTTTTTCCATCTGCAAAAACCACTGATCTACAAATCCATCCAATTCTTTATACCGTCCTTCTTCCAGAACCTGTATCATTTTAGTCTGCCACTCATCATCACAGCCTTTCTTTTCCGGGTCTGCACCTCTTCTTACCTCATACTCTGACTGAAGGTACTGTTCCCTGCGCTCCCTGCGCTGTTCCTGATCCAGCTCTTTGCAGATCTTCTGAAAAGTTTCTGTGATCTTTTTAGGATCCAGGGGCTTTAAGATATAATTTTCCACTTTCAGTTCAATGGCTTCCCTGGCATAATCAAACTCGCTGTACCCGCTGATCACCACTGTCTTTAACCCCGGCAATATCTTTCTTGCCTGATGGATCAGTTCCAGTCCTGTCATCTCCGGCATGCTGATATCTGTTAAAAGGACATCAACTGGTGTCTTTTTGATCAGTTCCAGCGCTTCCATCGCATTTCCAACTGCCCCCGCCATTTCAAATCCTATTTCTTCCCAGTGAATGATCTTGCTTAATCCACGGCGTATCATGATCTCATCATCTACGATCAACACTTTATACATGATCCAATATCCCCTTTTATTCTCTCATATATTCTTAGCTTAATGCCTAGTACATCGTTTTCGAAATAACTATACCAAGTATAACAGAAATAAACAAAAAAGGCATCCTCCTTATCATCATCTGAAGAAGCACAAAAAAATCAATCGCAAAAATTTACGATTGATTTTTTGATCAATTTAAACTGTTTTTAAATTGTTATTCTCACTCAAACCTGGCTTTTACCACCTGATGCTTCTCCACATCCACAATTCCATATGTATTCAGCCTCAGTTTAGGGATCACCGGAAGACTGATAAATGCCAGTGTCATGAAAGCATCGATATCTTTTGAAATGCCCAGTTCCGTAGAAATCTTTTTCATATGCTCCAGCTTTTCATCTACCACTTCTACCGGTTCATCTGCCATAAGTCCGCCAATAGGCAAAGGCAGGTCTGCTAATACTTTTCCATCAAGGGCAATGGCAAGTCCCCCTCCATTTTCGATCACACGGTTGCCGGCAATGACTATGTCTTCGTCAGTAACTCCGGCGATGACAAGATTGTGGGAATCATGGCCGATGCTGGTGGCTACGGCTCCTCTCTTTAAGCCATATTTTCCTAAAAAGCCCAGTCCCACATGACTGGTATTTTTATGCCGTTCAATGGCAGCCAGTTTTACAATGTCGCGGCTTATATCTACGCCGGGAGCAACACCTGGCAGTTCTTTCCACTCTTCGATCCGCTCTTTTGTGATCAGTTCATGGGCTACCATATCAATGACCCGTTGATGGGTTCCTATGTTTTCTTTTAACTGCAGTTCTTCCACTGTAATAGGACCTCTGTGGAAGGAATGGAATACACGTTCTTTAATCTCATCAGACCAGTCTGTGGTTTTTTCTTTCTGGTGGAGCATTTTTCCGTTTTCTGCCACCAGTTTTCCGCCTTTGTATACCTGTTTTACATGAAAATCCTTCAGATTATCAAAAACAGCCAGATCAGCCAGATATCCCGGTGCTACTGCCCCCATATCTGAAAGTCCAAAATACATAGCGGTATTTAAAGTGCCCATGCGGATCGCCCGGATGGGATCAGCGCCCATGGAAACAGCTTCTCTTATAATGGCATCAATATGACCGATACGGATCAGATCTCCCGGATGCTTATCATCTGTGACCAGAAGGCACCGCTGATAATAAGGATCTTCAAACATTCCTATAAGGCCTTTTAGATTCTTTGCCGCTGTTCCCTGACGGATCATGATCCACTGGCCTCTGGCAAACTTCTCCCTTGCTTCTTCAAAATCAGAGCATTCATGGTCAGAGCGGATCCCGGCAGTCACATAGGCATTTAACTCTTTCCCGGAAAGAGACGGTGCATGGCCATCAATGGCTTTCCTTAAAGAACGTGCCTGTATCAGTTTTTCCAGGCAATCTTTATCCCCATGGGTCACGCCGTAAGCATTCATTACCTCTGCCAGTCCCAGAACCTTTTCTTCTATGTAAAATGGTTCCAGATCTGCTGCCAGAAGCTCTGCCCCGGATTCATCCAGATCTGTGGCCGGCACACAGGAAGGAAGCATAAAATATACATCCAGATTCAGCTTCTTTGCCGACTGCATCATAAACCGGATCCCCGCTTCTCCTGCCACATTTGTGATCTCATGAGGATCTGTGATCACAGCCGTAGTGCCATGTGGTACTACAGCCCGTTCAAATTCCCCGGGGGAAGTCATAGAACTTTCTATGTGGATATGACCATCTAAAAAGCCCGGGCAGACATAAGCCCCTTTCAGGTCTGACTCCATCACCCCGTCATAGGTTCCGATCCCCACAATACGCCCTTCTTCAATTGCAATATCCCCTTCTTCCACTGACTGGGTAAATACATTGACGATACGTGCATTTTTCAGCACCAATTCCGCTTTTTTGCTTCCTGTGGCTGCTGCCACCTGCTCTGTAAGAGATTTTAAAGTTTCCATGTATTCCCCTCCTTCTCCTGTTGAAGTCATCCAGGGAATAAGCATTATTTACATAACTCTTTTGCTATTTCTCTGATAACTTCTTCAAATTTTCCCTCTCTGATATCCATGGAACAGGAGAACATAAGATTTACCGGATAGTTAAAGTTTTCCACATTGGCTCCGGTCATATCTCTGTATTCATGTTCTTCTCCCAGATTGGGAACCTTCTCCTTTGCAGGACGGATGTCATCTACATAGCCGTACATTTTTTTGCCTAACTGAAAGGCCATTCCGCACTCAAAAGCCACATCATTGCAGCACTCATATCCCCGATAATCATTTAAGTCTGCAATAATGGCATCGCAGTTGCGTACATGCTGCTGCCAGCTGTCAAACTGGTTTGCTGCGGCTGTATAAAGACAATCTGTATCCATTTTTTCCACCCCTTCTGCCCAGTCTGACGGTGTAAGGGCACACAGTCCATAAGAAGCACATAACTCTTTTCTCTTCTTATAGATCTCTTCTGCATCCTTATCATAGCGTTCCGGTCCAGCCAGATAAACCACTGGACGGTCTGACTTATAAGTCCTTGCTGCAGTGTAATCCACGCTGTATCCACGCAGTCCCTTATATTTCTTCTCTTCCTCAATGTCTGTCATCAGCATTTTCAGACAATCGCCATAATCCCCTTGCGCGATCTTTGTAGAAGCAATGATACATGGACTGAATGGAAGTTCTTTATAAGGAGCCTCTTTTCCATGCTCATCATAAACCTTTCCCTCTTTCAGCGTGTATTTCTGGTCCTTCCAAACCAGAGGACGTTTGTCCCTGGTATAGCCGTAGCATCTGGCACCCTTTGCGTAAGCCATTCCCAATTCGTAAATGGTTCCGCTGTCCGGTTCTGAACCGCGGTAAGCTTCCAGATCTGCGATCACAACGGTAGTATCTAACATAATTGCCTTCAGATCTGCAAAAATGCTGTCTGCCCGCTTTCTAAGATCTGGATTTTCCATATCTAATGGATGATCATTTGGAAGTGTTACTCCAAAGCCCTTTGCAATGGATTCTGCCCGCATAGCCGCCAGCATATCATAACCGCCGGTGTAGAAGCACTCCGGCCCTGCAATATAAATTTTTTCTTTCTGAAACATCTTGTTTCCTCCATGATCTTATGTGCCTTAAACACATATTATGCCAGAACCAGCTCCATAAGCATATTTAAAAATCTCTGATGATCTGCGGTCCTTGCAATCTTAACTTTTGGAAGATTTTCCCATACATGGTGATGACGGTAGTCTACCACTGTATTTCCCAGTGTAAGACCATCCTTCGTCTCAATTCCTACTCTTCCTTCAAAAGTTTCGATCAGTGATTCGTCAATAGCATAAGCCACTGCCATACAGTCAATGACGGTACAGTATGCTTCAAAGCCTCTTCCATTTACAAAACGGATAGCCTGTCGGAGGAATCTTGCTTCCATTTTATCACTTTTGTCCAAAGCTGCAATATCATTTTCTGTCAAATTTACATCAAAATGAGTTGCAACATCCAGACCAATAGCTACCAGGTTCACACCAGAGTTATATACGATGGATGCAGCTTCCGGATCTACATACACATTCCACTCACTTTGTGGTGTATCGCCGGTTGCATTTGCAAATGCGTATTTATTTAAGCCGAACATCCCGGAAATAGCGTAGATCCCTGCGATCATAGACTTGATCTCCGGCGCCTTCTTCATAGCCATGGCAATGTTGCTCATAGGGCCTGTAGATAAAATATAGATCTCTCCCGGATTTGCCTTTACCACATCAATGATCATGTCAATGGCATGTTTTTCGCTTAAAGGTGTCTTAGGATCCGGCAGGAAATTTTCTGCCTGACCGTCTTTTCCATGGGTAAATGGATCCTTTGGAGTTTCACGAAACATTGGTTCCGGCATTCCCTTTGCAACTGGAATATCCGTTCTTCCAAGCATTTCCAGCACTTTTAATGCATTGACTGCTGTTACATCTACCGGATAATTTCCATTTACAGTTGTAATGGCTTTTACATCCAGTTCCTTTGATTTTACTGCCATGACAATGGCCATGGAGTCATCCATTCCCGGATCACAGTCTAAGATTATTTTTTTCATATGTATCCTTTCTGCCCTTTTGTCAGCCTTCTACTACTTTTACAAAGTAATTTCTGTTTCTCGGTCCGTCAAATTCCTCAAAGAAAATGCCCTGGGAGCCGCCTAAAAGCAGCTTTCCTTCTGTTACAATAAAAGTCATGGTCACGCCTAAAAGTGTGCATTTAATATGTCCTGCCGCATCAGAAGGAGTGTCAAACTGGTGCTTGAAATCGACCCTTGTAGGAATCAGGCGGTTTACTTCATCTCTCAGATCATCAAAACCATCTGGATCCATGCGGGAAGTAACTACGATAGCTGCTGTAGTATGAGGTGTGTACACTACACAGGTTCCCTCTTTTACACCGGACTCTTCCACGATCTTCTTTACATCAGAAGTGATCTCAAAAATATCATCTTTTTTTGTAGAAATATTTATCTTCTTTAACATAACGTTCCCCTTTTGTTTTCTCATTCTTATTGCACGATCATTTCGCTTTCTCGGATGCATCTTGCACCGTCTGCGATCTTCCATACGCCTTTGCAGCCTCTGCCGTCCTCTTCTCCGATCATATCCATGATATAACCACATAACAGGCAGATAGGCGCAAACTGGGTCAATGGCATGTTAATGGCATATTTTGTCTTAGGGACCTTTACATAGTTGGTATCTACCCCAAAATCTTCTTTACCCCCATCTGTAATCACCATTAACGGACGGGTCAGGTCATGGGCAAACTTTATCAGTTCTTTGTTACGGCTCATAGCCGGGTTGGTAGTGTTTGCAACAATAATGGTTCCAATCTTGTCTACATTTCTCATAAAGAAATTCATATGGAGCCATTCTTCTGAATTAATGTGCATGGCGTATTTTCCCAGTGCCTCAAATACCTTTGCATGTCCAAACCATGCAGCAGCATAGTCAAAACCAGTTCCTACGAAGTCATAAGCTTCCATATTTTTCCATTTTTCAGCAATATCGTAAACCTGCCTGCACATATCTGGAAGCAGCTCTCCCAGAGCCTTTCCCTGTGCCACCATATCAAAACGCATATCCATAGCTTCATCCATGGTATAGCAGCCTCTTACTTCACCAATGCGGATAGCAACTAACAACAGGGACATAACAGAGATCATATAAGAACGTGTTCCAGGAGCAGCCTCAAAAGGAGGAATGTTTAAGTCCATTATCTTATCCACGCTCTGTCCTAAAAGGCTTTCTCTCTTTCCTGTAATACCTAATGCAAAGGCACCATGCTTTCTTGCTGCCTGGATCGCCTCTGCCACACGGACAACGCTTCCGGAGTTGCTGACTGCGATCACCAGTGGATTGCAGGGAGCAAAGCCTAACTGCTTTCTGGAATAAAGACGGCTTAATTCAATGGCCGGTACTACTTCGCATGGAAGGTTGGTAAGCATTTCAAAAGCATGTTTTGTTGCCAGTGCTGCTGCATAGGAATCGCCGCAGCCAGTAAGGACGATACGCTGGATACCGAAGATCTCCGGTGTGGTAAGGGCTTTTCTCGCCTTTGGCTCCAGGTCATTGTATTGTTGTTCGATCAGTTCCGGTAAGCTTAATACCTGACGGATCAGTGCATTGTCGATCATATTTATCTTCTCCTTTGTTTTATCTCTTACATTTAACCTTTGTTTATTTATCTCATTCTGCCAAGTGAAAGCAGATAATTTCCAACTTCTACACTGTACTTTAAGGCAGCCGGGACCAGTGCATCCGGTATCTGTGAGGTGTACCGGTGGATCTCATAGGTAAAATCCCCGCTGTATTCAATTTCTTTTAATAATTTCATAAACTCCGCCCAGTTTGTATAACCGGAAAACGGAAGTACATGGTCATAATTAATTCCTACGTTGTCGGAAATATGGGTGGCTTTCAGCCTTTTTCCAATCATTTTAAGAGCCGGAACCTGAGCCTGCTTCATAATATCCGCATGCTCTACATCCCAGCAGATACCTACATTTTCATAGTCCATATGCAGCGCATCTACCAGATCTACCAGTTCTTCTGCCGTGGTAGTATAACGCCTTAATGGTGCAATGTTTAAATCCCAGAGATTTTCAATGGCAATTCCAACGTTATTTTTAGCTGCATATTCGATCACCGGTTTAAAATATTCAATGTTCTTCTCCTTGGAAGAGCACACCAGATGAGGTGAGGCAAAATCCGTTCCTGCATGGATCACCAGCCATTTGACTCCCAGTATTTTTGCACAGTCGATGCTGCGAAGGACCATGCGGTCTAAAAATTCCTTATTTTCCGCATTGGGATCACAGAAATTGTAAAAATTAGCATGTGCCTGGCTGAATTCTATGTGATACTGCTCTGCAACGTCACAGATGCCATGGATCCAGGATTCCCATTCATCCGTTACAAAGGGAAGCTTAAAAGAAGTACAGTCATAAAAGTTCATATCCATAACACGGTATCCTGCTTCCCCGCAAAGCCGGACGGAATCCTCAATCTTTGCTTTTGTATGATCCGGTCTGTTAAAATAAATGTTTGTTGATGTAGATAATCTCACCTTTGCTCTCCTGTCTCCACTGCCGGATACTTCAGGGCCAGGAAACCATTTTCAGGCATTTCCCGGCCTGTATCCGATCTCATTTATGTTGGTTCAAAACGTATTCTACTTAGTACTTACTGGTTGGAACGGTTGTACTCATCAAACAGCTTGTTGCACTCTTCAACTACGTAGTTTGTTGCTTCTTCTGCGTTCATGCTTCCTTCGCATAAGTAAGTAGAAGCGTCTTTGATCACAGAGTCAATACTTCCCTGCATCATCATAACTGGCTCCTGAACCATTGGATTGGAGGACTCAAACTGCTCTAATGCAGTTGCAACTGCAGGGCTTTCTTCTACAAATGTCTTATACTCGTCTAAATCCTTGGTTCCCAAGTTAATTGGCAGATAGCCGGTTGCCTGGCTCCAGGTAGACTGTGTCTGTGCAGAAGCAGCATATTTAATGAATTCCCATGCAGCATTTGCCTTTGCGTCATCCCCATTGTTAAACATTGCTAAAGAAGCTCCGCCGATGCATGCACCACCCTTATCATCCGGGTTTACATTTGGCAGCTTTGCAACGCCCCAGTTTAAGCCGTTGCCAGCAGTCAGCTTGGTTACAGAACCAATTCTTGCAGAAGACATTAATGTCATGGCATTTAAGCCGGTTGCAAACTCTTCGTTCTGGTTGTCATAGGTATACTTAAATCCGCCTGTTTTTGCAATCTTTTCCCATGCTTTAAAGATGTTTCCGATCTGCTCTTCACAGGTCAGTTTGGTGATCAGGCCGGAACGTCCACTTTCGTTATCGCCAAAGTAGGTTCCTTCTCCCTGATTTCCTACCAGATTGACCATTTCATAACGGTCTAACACTGCATTAAATCCATAGCGGGTCACCTGACCGTTTTCTGTTACAGTCAGCTTCTCACATGCATCTGCGATCTCATCCAGTGTTGCTGGCGGATTTTCAGGATCCAGTCCTACTTCTTTAAATGCGTCCTTGTTGTAGTACAGAAGTAATGTGGAGCTGTTAAATGGCATGCACACCTGTTTTCCCTTGTAGCTGTAGGTCTGGATGGCAGACTGGTTGATCTCATCCTTGCTTAATTCCTGGTCGCCTTTGCCATACATATCATCTACTGCAACGGTTCCCTTGTACTCTGCAACAACTGGTAAGGATGCAGAATATAACAGGCATACATCTGGCATGTTTGCAACGTCATCTGTCTGGATCAGAGTCTTTAATTTGCCTGCTGTGTCGCTTCCCTGGAACACGCTGTTTGCTGTGATGCCCAGTTCTTTGCCGGTGGTCTCGTTGAAGTTCTTTACCATAGCTTCAAAGGCTTCACCGTTGGAACCTTCCATGGAGTGCCATACATCAATGGTCACATCCCCGGCTGCTGCCTCTGCCTGAGTCTCGCCTGCACCATTTGTGCCTGCTGCAGCTGTTGTTTCTGCTGGTTTTGTGCTGCCGCAGCCTGCTAAAAGACCGCCTGCAATAGCTGCTGCTAATACTACGCTTACCTGTTTTTTCATAAGTCTCTTTCTCTCCTTCTTATATTGTGTATTTACTTGCAAACCCGCGCTTCGCATTCTACCGCCTGCTCACGCAGGCTGTTTGCTCATACTATCCCTTTACTCCGCCTGCCATCATTCCGGATACGATCCGTTTCTGGAAGGTGAGGAATAAGATCAGTGATGGAAGCAGCACCATAATGGATGCCGCCATGATAGGTCCGTAAACCGTTCCTTCGGAAAAATTCAACATGGTAATACCAACCTGTACGGTACGCATTTCTGTTTTATTGGTTACAAGCAGCGGCCACAGATAAGTATTCCAGGTTCCAATAAAAGCTGTGATAAATACGGTTAAAACCGTGGACATATTGGTTGGAAGCAGGATACGAAGGAAAAATGTAAAATTGGAACATCCGTCAATATGGGCTGCTTCTTTTAAGGTAGTTGCAAAAGTCTTAAAGCTCTGTCTGAACTGGAAAATGTTCATGGCTGAAACGAAAAATACGATCATCATACCAAGGTATGTATTGATCAGTCCCATACCAGATACGGTGCGGTAATTTGCTACTAACACCACATCTGCCGGGATCATAATGGTTGCTAACATTGCCATAAAGATCAGGTTCTTACATGGAAAATCCAGAAATGCAAAGGCAAAAGCTGCCAGAGCTGATACGATCACACGGACCATGCTGGAGGTAGCTGCCAGGATCAGGGAGTTCCACATAAACCGCATAATGGGCGCGCTGTTTAATGCAGTCCTGTAATTTTCCAGGGTCCATTTATTTGGGATCAGGTTCACTCCACCTGCCAAAACCTGGGCCGGATCCATAAATGAGATCATCAGTGCATAAAGAATAGGGAATGCGATCACAAGACCTACCATAATATATAAGACCTGGACCAGACGTTCCTTCCACGCCATTACTCCATTATTAGCTGTCATAATTTACTCCCTTCTTTTCATAAATAAAGGTAATAATTGTTGCTACCATGGTGATCAAAAAGGCGATCACTGCCGATGCATAAGCATTATTGTAGTTTGCATTTTCTGTTGTCTGCTTATACATATAGGAGATCATGGTCTCGGTGCTTCCCTGAGGTCCGCCCTGTGTCAGGATCAATGTAAGGTTTGACATCATAAGCATCTTCGCCAGAGAATTACAAAGCAGGAAGAACAAGGTTGGTGAGATCAGTGGCATTACAATGGATACGGCCTGCTGCCATGCATTTGCACCGTCCAGTCTTGCAGACTCTGTTACTTCTTTTGACATGCCCCGGATCGCCGCCAGGATAAAGAGGAAGTTGTATCCCAGATTCATCCATACCTGGATTACGATCAGCACCCACATAGCTGTGTTCCGGTCAGAAAGCCATTTAATGTTCAGACCGGTAATGCTGTTTACGATTCCCAGCGTAGGGCTGAACATCAGTTCAAAGATCATAGCTGCTACAGATGTGGACATTGCCATAGGCAGTGAAAATAATGTTTCATAAATGGGTGATGCCGGTCTCTTTTTCGCTGCCATCATTGCCAGTATGAAAGACAGGCCTACTGTAAAAGGCACCGTAAAAATGGCAAATTTAATGGAATTAAAAATGGACTGTATAAATTTGGAATTGAAAAATATGTTGATATAATTTTCAAAACCGATAAACTCTCTTACCTCTCCCATGGAGTTAAGCAGGAAGAAGGATTCAATAATGGTCTTGAAAAATGGGAAATACACAAAGATACCAAGCACGATAAAAGCAGGTGCCAGATAAAGAACTGGTTCTATTTTGTGGAACAATGTGGTCTTTTTTCTTCTTTTTGCAGTTTTCACGTTTTTTCTCCTATGATCATAAAATTTTGTGCTTCTAAAATCTTATGGCCGTAAAACAAACTTGTTAATGGCTTCTCTTACTCCCTCAGCCCGTTCCTTTGATGTTACATAATCTGCGATCTCTTTTAATTCCGGCTGTGCATTGGCTACTGCCACTCCCAAACCAGCACTTTTTATAACTTCCACGTCATTGGTATGGTCACCGATAGCCATAACTTCTTCCGACTTTATATTTAAATATTCAAGTAAAGTCTTCATACCAGAAGCTTTGGAACATCCTTTTGCCACGATCTCCATGGAATACTGCTGATACTGGAAGAAACTGAAATCACCATCCAGCTGTCTCATTTTCTCTGTGATCTCGCCGATGATCCCCCGTCTTTCATCATCTACGATATATACCTTGTGGACCTTTTGATCCCAGGTAGCTTCCGTATCTCCTAATGGTTCATCATAGCCGGAATATTTGTGTTCCCGGTCTTTTATCCAGGCTGTGCTTTCCACTGGCCGTTCCCGGTCATCGTAGCTGAAGATCACGGTAAAATCCGGATACTCTTTCATATATTTGCGGAACAGATCCTTAAATATACCTGCATACACTTTTTTCGCATAAATAAAAGTCCCTCTGTCATAGAGAATACTTCCGTTGTTGGCAATATATGGCGTGGTAAGCTCTGCTTCTTCTGCAAATATCTTGGCCCGGTAAGGCATTCTTCCTGTTGCCAGCGTAAATTTTACACCTGCCTGTTGGGCTTTTTTTATGACCTCTTTTGTTGCTTCATCCAGGTGCAGTTCCTTGTGTACCAGGGTGTCATCAATATCACAGAGGATCAATTTGATATCTGACATGTTTTCTTCCTTCCTAATCTAAGTGAAAGTGTTGTTGTTAAGTTGTCTATATATTAATACTAGTTATATATAGTGTCAATGCAGCTGCAAACCTTTTAGATACTCTTTACACAGCTTTTGCATTCACGTTTTTCTTTTACTTTGTCTTTGCAATGCGATCGTGTCTAATGCATAGGGAAATGTTTTTATCCTTGGATCCTTTTGATACTTCTTAAGAAGCTGATCAAAATAAGTTACATCTTTTTCCAAAACTATCTTTTCGTAGGTGTTTTCCAGCTGTGGATGCTCTCTTCTGATCCATTCCATGACCCTTTTTTCCTGAATGGAGTCTTTGGCGCACTGGAGAGAATCAATGTATACCGGGATCTCTTCGTCTAATTTTTCAAGGACCGGTTCCAGGTCTAAAATACCAGGACAGACCGGAGCCATGGTCGCCCACACGGTAAGTCCCATCTTCTTTAAAGTATTGGCAGCTTCGACCCCTTTATGTATACCTTCTTTTTTCAGCCGCTCCATTTCCGGTACTCTTGCAAGCTCCGTAACGATCACCACCGGTGCTTTCATGTTCTTTAGAATCTCTGCTTCTTCTAACAGAGCCGGTGATACAGCGGAGGTGGTAATAAGCAATGGAATCTGATACTGATCAATGATCTTTAAACACTGTTCTGTCAGGCGGTATCTGGACTCCCACTCATTAAAAGGATCGCAGATACTTCCCAGATAGATCCATTCTCCCTTGGGCCAGTTTTTTAAGGCTTCTTCCAACAGCTGTGGCGTTTTCAACCGTATCTCCATATTGTTTTCCCAGCCGTCCCTGCTTAACCAGAAACAAAAAGGACACCCCATTGTACAACCTCCATAGGGATTAATAAATGCATGTCCATGAGGTGATAATTCATAGGGTTCTGTCCCTGAAACTTCTCTGACCTTCATTCTTTCCATTCCTTTCTCTTTATGTGCTTTCGCTTACGGAACTATTTGTGTGGGGTGTCATTTTAAATTTTTATGTGATGTTTTATATTTCGCATCTTGTAATGTTGTCTATATAATAATACATGTTTGTAACAGTGTCAATAGATGTTTTTGTTATTTTGAGTTGTTTCTACTTTTAAATCTGATTTTTTTTGTAAATATAGCACAATTTTTTTGTGATAAAGCATTGTCAAGCGGCTATGCGGACTGCGTGCTTGCACGCAAGGACGTATAGTCATTTGCAAACTTTCATTCACAATGCATTTATTGAAATTTGTATTATCATAATATATAATAATATCAGTGAACAAAAATCGGAACAATCCGATGTCATTATATAGAAACGGGGGACATAGAAACGTGACTTCAACTATCGCTTCTGCAAGCAGCCGGAAAGATCTGTTAGACCGCACCTCTCCGCTGCCTGCTTATCAGCAGATTTCAAATGATATTATTTTGCGAATTTCACAGAAAGAATGGAATATTGATGACAAGCTTCCTACAGAAGCAGAACTGGCTACAGAATATGGAGTCAGCCGGGTGACTCTGCGTCAGGCTATGGCTCAATTAGAGCGGGATGGCATTATCTGCAAATTCCAGGGAAAAGGGGCTTTTGTAAAAAACAACCCTAGACAGCTGGTGCAGGAACTAGCTTTCCCTACTTTAGATTCCAGTACCAAATCTTCTGTGAATTCCAAAGTTCTCACTATAGAAAAGGTATTTGCCTCCAACTCTGTGATCTGTGAGCAGCTACAGGTAACGCCTGACACCCCGCTGCTTTATGTGGAACGCCTCTTCTATCATGACGGCCGTCCAAGCGGCATCAACCATGTATGGTTCAGGGAAAGCGATGTGCCGGGGCTTACAGAGTCCACACTTTTATACAACAGCATTTCCCGGACCTTAAAATATACCTATCACTATGATATCACAAAAATTGAAAATTATATTGAGGCTGTGAGACTGGATGCCATCTCTGCTTCTTTACTGAATACAGTATATGATGCCACCAGTCTTAAGATTGACTCCCAGTATCTGTTAGCCGACGGAAAAGCAATTGAATATTCCAGTACTACGTGGCTTGGGGATTTTACCCGCTTTCATTTTAATGTGACAAAATAAAGACTTGCAAAACCTGCTACCAGCGCTATGCCGCAAAACAGCATGTTTTCCTGTATTAAACGGCCTGGCAGCAGTGACCGCAGTGATGCCAGCATAAAACCTAATATTATTAAAAATGTGGCTTCCCTGTGCTTTTTGATCAGCTGTTCCAGTATACGGGCTGTGAGAAACGTTCCAAGAATCCCGCCAGCAGCTAAGGGAAAAAGTGCAAAAAAATCCAGTCTGCCGACTGCTTTTAATGTGCTTTCGTAAATTCCCAGCATATATAACATCTGGGAAGCGCTGATGCCCGGAAGGACTAAAGCGACTGCTATGATAAAGCCGCCTGCAAACTGAAAAAGCATATTTAAAGGGGCATTTTCCGCTTCAGGGGCAAACATCCCCTGAGGGATCAGAGCAATAAGAAGGGCTGTCAGGATTCCTGTAAGGATACATATCAGTTCTCTCCCCCTGATATGCCTTACACTGGCACTTTTTAAGATCATGGGAATTCCACCTGCTACCGCTCCCAGAAAGAAAAAACGCAAAACTCCTTCAGCTCTTGTAGTTAAAAGCCAGCTGATTCCTCTGGAAAACAAAAAAGCCCCGCTTCCTGCTCCGGCTGCAAACCAGAGCAGAAATGTGAGACTTTCTTTTGGATATTTTGTTATTTCACTAACATGTTTTAAAAGACGGTCATAAATCCCCAGAACCATAGCCATGGAACCGCCGCTGACTCCCGGCAAAGTCATGGTCGAACCGATCACAAGACCTTTGATCAGAATTTTTCCATTTTCAGATTCTTTGATTTTTTCTTTATTTTCAGTTTTTTCCATTTTATATGATCCCCTTTTGCCCCAACATTTTTAAATTGTCAGAGCATATCTTACTCCTATGGGGATTTTATGAAACATTACAGGATTTTATACGTCAAAATCTTAATCCAGACAAGCCTCTAAAGCGACGGTCATCATATCTGTAAAGGAAGTCTGGCGTTCTGCTGCTGTGGCATGCTCTTTCTTTGGCATGGAATCAGAAATAGTCAGCATACAGGTTGCTTTTTTATGAAGCACATTTGCATTGTGGAGCAGAGCAAAGCTTTCCATTTCCACACAGGCACAACCATGTTTTGCGCTGATCTCTTTGTAACCGTCTACATTTGGCTCTGTGTAAAATACATCACTGGAATGTACTTTTACAGGCTTTACAGTAATGTTATTGCGCTTTGCAGCCTCTAAAATATGGGCATTTAATTCCGGATCTGGATAGATCGTGTCTTTATCGTAGCCGTTCTGGGTATGCGCAAAAGTAGACTCACTCCATGCACTTTCTTCCAGCACTACATCGCCTAAATTCAATTCCGGTACATAAGCGCCTGCAGAACCAATACGGATGATCTGGTCTACATCATAAACAGAAAACAACTCATAGGAATAAATTCCTATAGATGGCATTCCCATTCCGCTTGCCATAACAGTTACTTTTTCCCCTTTATAAGTACCTGTATACGCATATGCCCCGCGGACTTCATTGACCAGCTTCGCATCTGTAAGGAATTTCTCTGCAATGAATTTAGCACGAAGAGGATCCCCCGGCATCAATACCTTTTTTGCAATCTCACCTTTTTCCGCCTGATTGTGTGGTGTTCCCATAATAAACTCCTCCTTTTTTTATTTTATGTACTCCCGGAGTCTTTTTATATTCCTCTATAAAAAGACCTTTTGACACTTATATTATAAAATGATATCATAATTAAAAAAAGGACATGTGGCAGTTTTGTTGAATATCAATAAATTTAATTATCCATTTACCTTAAAACAAAAAAGCTTTTTAGAAAATTTCTTTAAATTTGCACCGCCTTATATACAGACGGTGCTGATGCTGCGCTCTTATAAAAAAGACAGCCGTCTGGTAGCTGCCGGGGACAGCTGCGCCCATGTGTATATTCTTTTAAAAGGCCGGCTGGAAGCAGTTGAAGAACATGTGGCAAATATACCTTATCATTTTACGGAGATACGTGCTCTAGACATAGTTGGTGATTACGAATTTTTCACTGAAAAACAGCCCCGTCTGGTAACACTTGCTACACTTGAAGATTCCCTCTGCCTGGTGATCCCTGCCGCGGAATATATGACCTGGCTACGAAAAGATCCCCATGCCCTTTTCCTCAGAAGCCGCATGATCATCTCCCAGTTAGTAGTCCAGTCCCAGTTCCAGCGCCAGAACCTTTTTGCCGACAACCGCACCCGCATGCTGGTCTTTCTGAGAGAACAGGTAACACAGGCTGTAAATGACAGCATGCATAACGAAAATGGAACTGGTAATACAAAAACCAGATCTGTCTACCCCATCCGCATCCCCTTCACCAGACCGGAGATTGCCGCACACCTTGGCTGCTCAGTACGTACAGTAAACCGGACAGTACAGGAACTGGCAAAAGAAAATATGATTTATTTGAATAAGGGGAAAATCTTTATCAGTGAACCACAGACAAAAAAACTGCTATAAAACGAAAAGACCGCCTGCTCTTTATTTTCAGCAGACGGCCTTTTCCTATGTTTCTTATATTTTTTATCTATTCTTCTTTTGTAACATTACGTATTGCAGGATCCAATGTGCTTATCTTCTGCAGCTTCCCTGACCAAATCCGCCAACTGGTCTTACATTTCCATCCTGGCAGCCATTTGGAAGGCATGCGCCAAGGCCATTTAACAGGCAGTTTAAGTCCTGTCCGCCATTGGCTGCACACTCTGCCTGGATGCAGTTTGCCTGATCGTATGTACAGGTATTTACATTGCATGCCTGATTTGCGTTTGGTACGCATGCGGAGCCGAGCATTGCTGCAAGTGCCATTGTGGATACTGATAACATAATTTTGTCCTCGCTTTCATTTTGTTACAATTTTGTTGCGTTTTTGTTACAAAACTATATTATCACATTTTTCCGGAAAATCACCTGGTAATAAATGGTAGTTTGTCGCTGGTTAGAAGATAGTCTCCGCATAGTGTACAGATGCCATGGCATCTTTGCAATAAGCATCTGCATCAATGGTATCTGCATATTCCTGGGTCAGTACTGCCCCGCCAACCATAACTTTTACCCATGGTGCGCTTTCACGCAACTGTTTAATGGTTTCTTCCATACTGGGAACAGTTGTGGTCATCAAAGCGCTTAAACCTACTAATGGCGCATGGCGGTTTACAGCTTCTTCTACTACAGTTTCCGGTGGAACATCTTTTCCAAGATCGATCACATCGTAGCTGTAGTTTTCCAGAAGAACTTTTACAATGTTCTTTCCAATGTCATGGATATCACCCTTAACAGTTGCAAGAATAATGGTTCCCTTCTTTTCCTGGGTTTCCCCGCTTCCTGCCATAGCATTTTTGATCACTTCAAAAGCTGCTTTAGCCGCTTCTGCACTCATTAGCAGCTGAGGAAGGAAAATAGTCCCTTTTTCAAAGCCTTTTCCTACATGATCCAGTGCCGGAATGATCTCTTCGTTGATCACATCCAGTGCTTCTTTCTCTTTTAAAAGAGCAGTCACACTTTCTACTGCCACTTCTTTTAAGCCTCTTTCAATGGCATTTCCCAGGCTTCCGGCACCTGCCCCGCCATTTCCGGCTGTTCCTAAACCTCCGGCACCATTTCCGCCTTTTCCAATGGTCTGTCCCAGACCTGCCGTCTGGCCACTGTAAATGCTGATATATTCACTGCACTGGGGATCCAGGTTCATCAATGCATTAAAGCTATAATAAGCCCGCATCATAGCCTCAGAATTGGGGTTGATAATAGCAGCACTTAAACCGCTTTCCATTGCCATGGTAAAGAAAGCGCCGTTGATGATCTCTCTCTGGGGAAGTCCAAAGGAAATATTGGATACACCTAAAACAGACTTTCCGCCCAGTTCGTCCCTGATCTTTCTAAGGGTTTCAAGAGTAACAATAGCTCCCTGGCTGTCAGAACTTACAGTCATGCAAAGACCGTCTAAAATAATATCTTCCGGCCCAATTCCGTAAGTGGCAGCTGTATCAATGATCTTCTTACCTACTGCAATTCTTCCCTGCGCAGTTTCAGGGATACCGTCTTCATCCAGACAAAGCCCTACAACTACTCCACCGTATTTTGCAACCAGCGGGAAGATCTGCTCCATAACCTCTTTTTTACCATTAACGGAGTTGATCAGCGGTTTTCCATTGTATACACGAAGTCCCCGCTCCATTGCCTCTGCACTGGAAGTATCTAACTGTAATGGCAGGTCGATCACTGCCTGCAGTTCTTTTACTACATCTTCCATCATAGAAGGCTCATCAATCTCCGGAAGACCTACGTTAACATCAAGGACATCTGCACCATTATCCTGCTGGGTCACTCCTTCACGAAGGATGTATTCCAGATCATGGTCACGCAGAGCCTGTTTAAACTTGGATTTTCCTGTAGGATTAATACGTTCTCCAATAATAATGGTCTTTTTATCAAATACAACAGCCTGGGAATAAGAAGAAATAACAGTACGGTGCTTCTTTTGTGGCAGCTGTACCGGAATATCCTTTGTCAGTTCTACCATTGCCCGGATATGATCTGGGGTAGTACCGCAGCAGCCGCCGGTTACCACAGCACCCATTTTTACAATTTCTTCCATAACAGCAGCAAAATCTTCTGGATCTACGTCATAAATCGTTTTTCCATTTTCACTTCTTGGAAGTCCTGCATTGGGGTTTACCAGTACCGGTGTAGAGGAAACTTTCAGGATATCTGCCAGAATATCTTTCATCTGCTCCGGACCAAGGCCACAGTTGATACCCAGTACATCTACTCCAAGACCTTCTAACAGTGCCACTGTAGACTCTACATTACCGCCTGTAAGCAGTTTTCCCTTTTCATCATAAATGACCGTAGCAAAAATAGGCAGTCTTTCTCCTGTTTTTGGATCAATGCCCGACTCTTTTGCAGCTAAAACAGCTGCTTTTAACTCATAGCTGTCGCTCATGGTCTCGATAAGTACAAGATCAGCACCTGCTGCCACACCAATAGAAACTACTTCTTTATACAAAGATACTGCTGCCTCAAAAGGCAGATCCCCCAGTGGCTTTAAAAGCTTTCCTGTAGGGCCCAGATCCAGGGCTACATAACCTCTGCCAGCCTCATCTGCTGCTTTTCTTGCATTGGCAACAGCCGCCTCTACAATGGCCTTTAACTCCCCATCCTTGTCATATTTTAACCGGTTGGCACCAAAGGTATTTGTAGTCATAATATCTGCACCTGCTGCCAGATATTTTCTGTGTACATCTGTAATCACTTCCGGGTGGGAAAGATTCCAGCGCTCCGGCAGTTCTCCTGCTGCAAGGCCCGCCGCCTGAAGCAGGCTTCCCATACCGCCGTCACAAAACAGGCGGTGTTCTTTCATTGCATCTAAAACATTCATATGTGAACCTCTTTTATTTTTCATCGATCATCGTCTGTAAAGGCAGTCTGTCTTGCCACAGGCTTCACAGCCCTTCACATCACAGCGGTGGGGCTTTTTGCTCACTCCGATCACTGCTGTCACGGATTTGGAAGGCATCATCAGAAAACTGTCTGTCAGTTTGATCCCCAGGTGCTTTCCTGCATCCAGGGCACTTAAAACATTCCTCTGGCAGTTTAGAGAAAAATCCCCATATCCGGGACTGAACCTTGGACGCAGGTAAAGGCCCTTTTCTTCATATTCTCTTTTTAGGCCTTCACATACCTGGTCACAATATTCCTCGATCATAGCAGCGGAAGCTGCCTGTAATATCACTGCCCTGCTCATTTCCAGGCGGTTGTACTTCTGGATCAGGTAATCCGCTCCCACTCCCAGGGTAGCAGCAAAAACCAGTATTTTTTCACAATCTTTTAAATTAACAGAAAGGTTCTTGCTTTTTGCCTGAAAAACCTCCCCGTTGATCATGTTATCTTCTCCAAGAGTAAGTGAAAATTCCCGTACCCGGTATTTAGGCGAAACATTTTTCCACAAAAGCTCCAGGCAGTCTTCCACGATCCTGTTTACATTTTCATCTGCTTCCTGGTTTTTATAGCCCAGATAACGCAGAATCTCTCTTCTGTTAATATCTGCCAGTTCCATTTCCTGTATATCCTCCTGCTGTCAAACCAAATGCCAGACTCAGGTCCTCGCACTTACGTGCTCTACTGCCTGCATTCGCAGGCTGGACCTTCGTTAATGGTCCAAGAAAAATCAGCGGACGCGTCACTGGCGCCTCCTCGATATGCATGGCAACAAATGTCTGCTACGCAGCCGCTTGTTTTTCTTTTGGACTCATTACGTTACTTCAATAACTCTGAAATATTGCTCTGGATCTGTGCAGCCACATCTGGCTTATTCATGGTATATACGTGGATTCCCTTAATGCCATTTGCCAGAAGATCTATGATCTGGTCTGTAGCATAAGCAATACCAGCCTGCTTCATAGCTGCCGGGTTATCTCCATATTTATCTACTAATGATAAGAAACGTGCCGGCATATAGCTTCCGGACATCTGTGCAATACGCTTTAACTGGCTTCCGCTGGTAACAGGCATGATACCTGCGATCACAGGAATGGTGATGCCTTTCTCACGGATACGGTATAAATAGCTGTAAAGAAGGCTGTTGTCAAAGAACATCTGGGTAGTGACAAAATCACAGCCGGCATCCACCTTCTGCTTTAAATAGTCCATATCCACAGACTTATTAGCAGATTCCGGATGTCCTTCCGGATAGCAGGCTGCACCAATACAGAAATCTCCTGCTTCTTTGATCTCACGGATTAGCTCAGAAGCATAGTGGTAAACTTCCGGTGTTTTTCCATCCTGCGGGATATCCCCCCTCAGTGCCAGAACATTTTCGATCTTATGCGCCTTTAATTCCTCCAATACATGATGTACTTTCTCTCTTGTTGAAGAAACACAGGTAAGATGTGCCAATGGTGTTACACCATACTCTTCTTTAATAGTAGATGCGATCTTTACTGTATACTCACTGGTTCCGCCTCTGGCACCGTAAGTAACACTCATAAAATCCGGCTTTAACTCAGCGATCTTAGAAGCTGCCTTCTCCACGGATTCATACGCATCTGCTGTCTTTGGCGGGAACACTTCAAATGAAAGTGTTGGTCTTCCCTCTGCCAGTATATCTCTTATCTTCATATTATTGTTCCTCTCTTTGGTGTAAATAAACTGACATGTCACCTGAGGGTGGCATAATCCTAAATGAAAAAACAGGGGTGCCGCAAAAACACAAGCTTCTGCAACACCCCCTAAATCACAGTTTTCATTATCATTCATGCACTTGCATGAACCAATTTTACTGCTCTAATGTCACCTTTTTCAGATGCCAGATATCTCTTACATACTCTTCAATGGTACGATCAGATGTAAACTTACCGCTATGGGAAACATTAATAAGAGCTGCTTTTGCCCACCACTGTCTGTCTCTGTAAGCCTTGTCGATCTTCTCATGAGCCTCTGCATAAGAACGGAAGTCTTTCAGGATAAAGTAAGTATCCGGACGGCTGCCTCCAAAGTTATTTAACAGAGAATCATAGATTTCCTTAAACATCTGCGGATCCTTTGGTGAATAATATCCATTGGTCAGCTGCATCAGCACTCTGCGGATCTGAGGATCATTGTTGAAGATATCCATTGGATTATAGCCGCCGTTATTCTCATAATTGATAACTTCGTCTGCAGAAAGACCAAAGATAAAGGCGTTTTCCTGTCCAACTTCTTCTACGATCTCAACGTTTGCACCATCCATAGTTCCTAATGTAAGAGCGCCGTTTAACATAAACTTCATGTTGCCGGTACCGGAAGCCTCTTTGCTGGCTGTGGAGATCTGCTCGCTCACATCCGCTGCCGCAAAGATGATCTCTGCGTTGGATACCCGGTAATCTTCAATAAATACCACCTTGATCTTACCGCCAATGGACTTATCATTGTTGATCACATCTGCTACTGAATTGATCAGCTTAATCGTCAGTTTTGCGCGGCGGTAGCCTGCTGCTGCCTTTGCACCAAAGATAAAGGTTCTTGGAACCATATCCATGTTTGGATCATCCTTTAACTGGTTATAAAGATACATAACATGAAGAATGTTCATCAGCTGACGTTTATACTCATGAAGTCTCTTTACCTGTACATCGAAAATAGAATTTGGATCAACGTCAATGCCGTTATGCTCCTTAATGTACTTAGCCAGACGGACTTTATTCTTATATTTGATATCCAGGAATTCCTTCTGGCATTCCTTATCACCTGCAAATGCTGCCAGTTCTTTAATATGAGGCAGATTTGTGATCCAGTCATCACCGATCTTATCTGTTACCCAGTCAGCTAATAACGGATTGCCGTGAAGCAAGAAACGTCTCTGGGTAATACCATTAGTCTTATTGTTGAATTTCTCAGGCATCATCTCATAGAAGTCTTTTAACTCCTCATGCTTTAAGATCTCTGTATGCAGTCTTGCAACGCCGTTTACTGAGAAGCCTGCTACGATCGCCATGTAAGCCATTCTAACCTGACCGTTGTATACAACTGCCATTTTTGCGATCTTGTCCTGATCGCCAGGATATCTCTGCTGGATCTCATTTACAAAACGGCGGTTGATCTCTTCTACGATCTGATAAATACGTGGGAGCAGATGGGAGAACAAGTCTACCGGCCACTTCTCCAGTGCCTCAGACATAATAGTATGATTGGTGTATGCACAGGTTCTGGTAGTAATATCCCATGCCTCTTCCCAGGTAAGGCCTTCATCGTCTAAAAGGATACGCATTAACTCAGGGATTGCTACAGTTGGATGTGTATCATTTAACTGGAATACCACCTTCTCCGGGAACTGATGGATATCATCGTGTTTTTCTTTAAATTTCTGGACAGCTCTCTGGACACTGGCAGAAATAAAGAAATACTGCTGTTTTAAACGCAGTTCCTTACCTGCATAATGGTTATCATTTGGATAAAGAACTTCAACAATATTTTTAGCCAGATTTTCCTGTTCAACTGCCTTCTGGTAATCACCGCGGTCAAAGGAATCCAGGTTAAAGGTGTTTACCGGTTCTGCATCCCAGATACGAAGTGTATTTACAATGTGGTTGCCATAGCCTACAACTGGCAGGTCATATGGAACAGCTTTTACAGACTGATAACCTTCCTGTACGAAATGACTCATACCATTGCGGTCTTCAATACGTACATAGCCGCCGAATTTTACTTCTACTGCATACTCCGGACGGCGGATCTCAAATGGATTGCCATTTTCCAGCCAGTTATCCGGAACTTCTACCTGATAACCATCTTCGATCTTCTGTTTGAACATACCATAACGGTAACGGATACCGCAGCCATATGCCGGATAGCCCAAGGTTGCTAAAGAGTCAAGGAAGCATGCTGCTAAACGTCCTAAACCACCATTTCCTAATGCTGCATCCGGTTCCTGGTCTTCGATAGCATTTAAATCAAAGCCCATTTCGTCTAATGCTTCTGCGATCTCCTTATATTCACGAAGATTGATCATATTGTTTCCAAGGGCACGACCCATTAAAAACTCCATAGACAGATAATAAAGGGTCTTTACATCTTTTTTCTCATATTCCTTATGGGTTGTTATCCACTGGTCAATGATATCGTCCTTTACTGTATAAGCCACAGCCTGGAAGATCTGCTGAGGGGTTGCTTCGTCGATAGTACGGCGGAACATGTTTTTTACATTAAAGATTACTGCATTTTTGAACAAAGCCTTGTCAAAGCCTGTATTTTTCATAGCCTTCCTCCTCATTTTCCAATGTGCTCCCTCTTATGCAGGTGTACTAAAACCCGGAGGCATACATCCTTCACCAAAAGCACATTCAAATCTAAAAAAGCACAAGGGACAGGTAACAATTCTGTCCTGCCCCTCATATTACCATTTTTTCTGGTCCATTTCAACTTAAATACGGATATAAAACCAGATAAAACCAGTTTTTACCTCGCTATTACAGTCTCATTACAGTCTTTCCACACCTAACATAACAGTCTCGCCGTTGATATTCCATTCCTTAGTGAAGCCCTTCATCTCACCTAAGTGGATATGATCAGCCATAACCTCGTTCTTGATCTCATCTGCATTGCTCTTCATCAGCTCAGCGATCTTGTCATTATTGGCCTGATATACACTAATATGGTCCATAACCTCGAAACCTGCTTCCTTACGCATGGTCTGGATCTTGCTGATAACTTCGCGGACAAAGCCTTCTTCGATCAGCTCTGGAGTCAGGTTGGTATCCAGGACAACTGTTACATAATTATCTTCTTCTGTTACATAGCCATCTTTCTTTGCTACATCGATCAGCAGGTCATCCTTTGTAAGAACAACTTCCTGTCCATCAAAGTCGAAGGTTAAAGAACCGGTATTATTTAAGGTATCCATAGCAGCACTTCCGTCTAAGTTGGTCAATGCTTCACGGATCTTTCCTAACAGCTTGCCGTATTTTGGTCCTACAGTCTTTAACTGTGGCTTAAAGGTGTAAGAAGTAAAGGCTCTTACATCATCTGTAAAGGTTACTTTCTTTACATTTAACTCTTCTTCAATGATCTTTACATAGAAATCAGATAATGCATGGTCTGCCTTTACATACATCTGGGCGATGGGCTGACGGTTCTTAATATTTGCTGTATTTCTGGCTGCACGGCCCATAACAACCGTATCAAGGACCTCATCCATATCTGCTTCTAACTTCTCATCGATCCACTCTTCCTTTACTGCAGGGAAATCGCACAGATGTACACTTTCAGGAGCACTCTTGTCGATATTTCTTACCAGGTTCTGATAGATCTGCTCTGTCATGAATGGGATCATAGGCGCAGCTGCCTTTGCAACAGTTACAAGAGCGGTATACAGAGTCATATAAGCATTGATCTTATCCTGCTCCATGCCCTTTGCCCAGAAACGCTCACGGCTTCTGCGCACATACCAGTTACTCATATCATCTACGAATTCCTGAAGAGCCTTTGCAGCCTCAGGGATACGGTAGTTCATCAGGTTGTCATCTACTGCCTTGACCATAGAGTTCATCTTGGAAAGCAGCCATTTATCCATTACCGGCAGCTTATCATATTCTAAGCTGTACTTAGTAGCGTCAAATTTATCGATATTTGCATACAGTACCCAGAATGCATAGGTATTCCATAAGGTACCCATGAACTTTCTCTGTCCTTCAGTCACTGCCTTATCCTGGTATCTCTTTGGGATCCATGGAGCAGAGCAGGTATAGAAGAACCATCTGATGGCGTCTGCGCCATGCTTCTGTAATGTATCAAATGGGTCAACTGCATTTCCTTTGGACTTACTCATCTTCTGTCCGTTCTCATCCAGAACCAGACCCATTACAACTACATTTTCATAAGGAGCCTTATTAAACAGTAAGGTAGACTCAGCTAACAGGGAATAGAACCATCCACGGGTCTGGTCTACAGCCTCAGAAATAAACTGTGCCGGGAACTGGGACTCAAACAGTTCCTTATTTTCAAATGGATAATGATGCTGTGCAAATGGCATTGCACCAGAGTCAAACCAGCAGTCAATAACTTCCGGTACACGCTTCATCTGCTTGCCGCACTTCGGGCAGCGGATGGTAACAGCGTCAATGTATGGGCGGTGAAGTTCAATATCATCCGGGCAGTTATCAGACATGCTCTTTAATTCTTCAATGCTTCCGATAGAATGCTGATGTCCGCACTCGCATTCCCAGATATTTAATGGAGTTCCCCAGTATCTGTTTCTGGAAATACCCCAGTCCTGGATGTTCTCCAGCCAGTCACCGAAACGGCCTTTACCAATAGACTCAGGTACCCAGTTAATAGTGTTGTTATTGCGGATCAGGTCATCCTTAACAGCAGTCATCTTAATGAACCAGGATTCTCTTGCATAGTAGATCAGTGGAGTACCGCATCTCCAGCAGTGTGGATAGCTGTGCTCAAATGCAGGAGCGTCAAATAACAGGCCTTTTTCCTTTAAGTCTTTTAATACTAATGGATCAGCATCCTTTACAAACTTGCCTGCAAATGGGGTATCTGCTGACATATCACCCTTTGCATCAACTAACTGGACGAAAGGCAGGTTGTACTTACGGCCTACATTGGCATCGTCTTCACCAAATGCAGGAGCAATGTGTACGATTCCGGTACCATCTGTTAAGGTTACATAGGTATCACATACAACATAGAACGCCTTCTTGTGCTGCTTCTCGCAGTATGGAACAGAGCAGTCATATAATGGCTCATATTCCTTAAATTCCAGATTCTTGCCTACATAAGTTTCCAGAACCTCACAGCCTTCTCCTAATACCTTTTCCATTAATGCATGTGCAATATAATAGGTATAGCCGTCTGCTGCCTTCACTTTTACGTATTCTTCATTTGGGTTTACGCAAAGTGCCAGGTTACTTGGAAGGGTCCATGGAGTTGTGGTCCATGCCAGAATATAAGCATCTTCACCTTTTACCTTGAAACGTACTACTGCAGAACGCTCTTTTACGTCTTTATATCCTTGAGCTACCTCGTGAGAGGAAAGAGGGGTACCACAGCGTGGGCAGTAAGGAACTACCTTAAAGCCCTTGTATAACAGGCCCTTATCCCAGATCTGCTTTAATGCCCACCATTCTGACTCAATAAAGGAATTATGATAGGTAACATATGGATTATCCATATCAGCCCAGAAACCAACAGTGCCGGAGAAATTCTCCCACATGCCCTTATATTTCCAGACACTTTCCTTGCACTGCTTGATAAATGGCTCCAGACCGTATTTTTCAATCTGGTCCTTTCCGTCAAGACCTAACTTCTTTTCTACTTCCAGTTCTACTGGAAGTCCGTGGGTATCCCATCCGGCCTTTCTTGGAACCATATAGCCCTTCATAGCACGGAATCTTGGGATCATATCCTTAATTACACGGGTCTCAACATGGCCGATATGCGGCTTGCCGTTTGCGGTTGGCGGTCCATCATAGAATACATATGGCTGGCAGCCTTCACGCATCTTAATACTCTTTTCAAAAATGTGTTCGTCTTCCCAGAACTTTTCAACTTCTTTTTCTCTTTCCACAAACTTCAGGTCTGTGGGGACTTTGTCATACATCCTTGCTTTCCTCCATTTCTAGTTTTGAAGAATGTCTCACAGGTACTATTCTTTAGAAAATAAAAAAGCTTCCATCCCCGTAAAAGGACGAAAGCTTAGATTCGTTCAACCACCTGTTACTGCATACCATCATATGAGTTCCCTTAACGCAGGAAATGCGGCCCGGCCTACTTAAACCTTCAGCTGGCAGCTCCGGAGTGATCTTCTCCTCTCTCCTACTAATACCGGATTCCCACCTGCACCGGCTCTCTGTGATGTTTGGAAAAGGATACTGTCTCCTTCTTGGCTTTTCTTTTATAAATTCTATTACAACGATTCCATTATAATGACTGGGGATGGAAATGTCAACGGCTAAACTTGGGTATTCCTGCAATATTCCTGTTACATATATTATATAACCTTTATTTAGAGAACATAGCATCATTTTTTGAAAGCAGGTATACGCAATACTGATTCATGCTGATTCCTTCTCTCTGGGAATGTTCTGCTAATGATCTATGCAGACTGCGTGGAATTCTCAATTTAAACTGTCCTGAATAATCTTCCAGGCTATCTGGTTTATGAATCTCTACGCCATCTTCTAATGCGGCTTTGATCCACTCTCTCTTTGCGTCCATAGCATTGGCTACCGCACTTTCTACAGTTTCTCCACAAGTTATACATCCCGGCAGATCTGGATAAGAAACACCAAATCCACCTTCATCCTTATCTTCTACAATTTCCATACGATAAGACATTGCCATATAATCATTCAGCGTCTTCATTATTTTTAGCCTCGCTTTCTACAGAACAACGATATTATACAGATAAACGCTCCTTATTTGAATCAACAACACCGAATTTATTCACAAAATCTTCGTAACCATTTACCCATTCAAACTTCGTACCATTGGATACCGCTTTGAAATGAAGTTCTCCACAGTGGATCTTGTTTCTTTCAACTTGTGTAAGGTCTGCCCATGTTTTGCCTGCCTTTGTTTCAACGATAAAATAAATACCAATAGATGGATCTTTTAAAGATTCCTTACGACACACTACCGCCCAATCTGGACTGTAATTGCCATAGGGCGTATCAATTATAAATCCCCCCTTTTTCAACTTAGTAAAAAGAAGCACATTTTCATTATTTTCCAGTTTATGGGCAAACTGCGACTCCCCTTCACTATCCAGTTTATAATACTCATTCATAGCAGAACTTCTATCAGATCTTGCTTTGAAAACTCTCCATTCCTGTTCAAAATCTGCCTCTGTAATTGTATCCAGCTCGAAAATATTACGTTCATCTAATTCATATCCATTGATCACTTCATAAGAAGTAATATTAGACGCCTTTGTATCATTAAGATTTCGTAAAATCAATTGTGTTACATCATCCAAAATATCTTGATCATTAAGCAAATCACGTTTCGTAATTCCTTTTATGATTTTAAAAATGGCAAGTCTGGGCAGCATTGTATGATACATGATAAAATTAGCAATCTCAAAATCAGACTTTTGCTCAGAACTGATTTCTACTTCTAGCTCTTTATCACCATAAGAGGCTTCTTCCATTACAAATTTCTGAGATGTATCAAACTTACCTCTACCCATTTTAATCTTATACTCATTTCTTGACTGCTTAAATAACAATGACTGATTGATCTGAAAAATGCAATCTTCTATAAACGTATCTTTGTTGATCTTAAATCTATAAATAGATCGTTTCATCAGATTTTTACGTAGTCCAAGATATATCTTTTCAAACTCACCTTCTGTCACATAGGCTCTTACATAATTGTCATAGGACGCATTATCCCCATTGACAATTTCAATTTTTCTGGTTCCCTTTTGTACCATCAATTCCTTAAACTGCTGTTTAATCAATTGTGCATGTTCATTCAAAGTATCGTCAACAAAAAACATATTATCTAAAATTTCAGCAATCTGCTGTGGTGAACCTTTTAATATCTTATCTGAATTCATAACTCCCACAGATACCAGCTCCTCTTTTAGTGTATCCACTAATACAGGACTGATTTTTTCTTCTGGAACCCCCGCCAGCTTCAATGTTTCAATTAATATATCTGCTGTGACCTCATCTTTAACAAAATGCATATTGTCATTGAAGTCTTTCTGGAGTGCTGATGCAAAATGGTCATAGTAATCATTAGCAATAACCATCAGTTCATTGATTTTTCTGTCAATGCATCGATTACCGGTATCATCAACAGGCAATCTTAAGCCTCGGCCAATTTCCTGTTTTTTTGCAATGTCAGAACCTCCTGCCTTCAAAGTACAAAGGGTAAATACATTTGGATTATCCCAGCCTTCTCTAAGGGCTGAATGAGAAAAAATAAAAGCAAGCGGTTCCTCAAAGGAGATCAGCTCATCTTTCTTTTCAAGAATCAAACTGATTCCTCTGTCAATATCTTCCTGCGACTTTGCTTTAAGTTTTACATCACTATCATCTACAGAAGAGTCCCATTCTTCCACATCTACCGCATTATTTTTCTTATCTCTTGCAAAATATCCTTCTCTGACAGCCTGTACATTCATATAATCTGGAAAATACTCCTTATTTTTCTCCAGTTCATGTGTATGTGTAGTTATATATCGTTTATACTCTTCGTCAAAAATACGCAGATACTCTCCTCTTCCATCAGGAGCTGACTCATCACGTACTTTCGATACCGCATCAATAAAAAATAAGGTCAACGCCTTAATTTTTCTGCCCGAACGGATAATATTAAACTGCTTTACAAAGTGGTTTTGTATAGCCAGTCTTATTTGAATACGCACAGCCTCATTTTTTTCAATCTCATGATTACTATGTCCCATTTCCAGACTGGTAAAGCCATCTTTTGTTGCAATTGATAATGGCTTTAACTTATGCGGTTCTTCTGCAATACGATAATCTTTGTATTGGAACAATCCACCAGATAATTCTTCAAGTGACGTTCCTCCACTTACATTAAAAGTTTTAAATCGGATTGTTCCACCTTGATCTTGTGAAAACATCTCAATCCTTGCTTTAAGATCAGATGTAAATGCAAGATACCTAACATAAGGGTAATCTTTTGGTATCACGCCATATACTGTTTTAACCACAATTTTTTTGACCAGATCTTTTTGATATGCTGCATAAGAATCCAGCTTATAAATCTGATTGTATAATTGCTTATGTGTAGCAGAATAACGCAACGTAAAAAGTGGTTGTAATTCCTCAATAGCAACTAATGACTTAGATTTTTTCTTCACTGTACCTTCAATCTTTTGTGGTTCATCTATGATCACTATTGGTTTTATGTATTTAATATCTTCCCAAAGGTTCTGACCATATTCATCTTCTTTACGGATTTTATTCGTATCCTTATTGAATGCCTGAATATTTAACACACAAATACTTAAATCATTGCTTTCTACCAGCTTTGAACTGATTTGTTTTGGATTATTACTGTCATAAATAAAACTGTGTTTATTGATATCAATATTATAAAGCCGCTTAAAATGGTCAGCTAGTTGCTTCATTGACTTTTCTACACCTTTACGGATAGCAATGGATGGAACTACTATCATAAATTTGCAAAACCCATACTCTTGGTATAATTCAAGAATTGTACGAAGATATACATAAGTTTTTCCCGTACCAGTCTCCATTTCAATCGTAAAATTATTCCCTGGAACCAGACTACTATCAGCGAACAAATTATTCGACAACTGAACTTTCCGCAGATTTTCTAACAATCTACTGCCTACAACAATATCATTATTTCTGATGGGATCTCCTTCACCAAATTTGCGAATACGCTTCGGCCTGTAAATACCATCCACATGCCTTGACAGTCCTCTGAACAATTCTACAGTAGAATGGATCGCCTGCATCTGATAATCCAGATCATCTTCAAATTGGAATGTGATACGTCTTGCCATTACTTCATTCCCCCTTAAATAAATTCTACTGTATAGGCTGGCTTATTTGTGCCTGCATTCTTTTCTATTAGTGCTTTCAGCCTTCTGAATGTTTCATCTTTTAACGCAATATCATCCTTGAATGCAGAATCCCTGAAAATAAATTTGATGGGTAACGGATCAAGCTCTGCAAGCTTTGAAACAAGTTCTTCTGTAATCTCTGTTTCCAGGCAAACCAGGTAGCTGCTTGCATATAGATATGTACGGCTTCCAATATCAGATAATTGCTCTAATGTTTCCGAAAGAGCAACATCACGCTGACGGAGCATTAATTCATAAACTATATCCACATCTTTCGCACCTGGCATAAAATCGATGAGATCCGGGGTATATTCAAGTTGGGACATATTCACCTGTCCTAAGTCCATGAGAGAATTCCATTTTATGTTTGTGTCAGCAGTTCTGAATACTTTGAAGCCAATGTCAATATCTGCATCGGGATGTTCTGACTTTATTTTTTGACCTGCTTTTTTTATTCTCTCAATTGCAACTTGACATATATATTGATAGCCTAATCTTTTGGCCTCACTATTATCTTTACAGAGTTCTGGTAATTGAACCATGATAAACTTTCTGTTAATTTTCATCTCTATATTAAGTTCAAATAGTGCTTGAACAGTAGAACAGGAACCTGAAAAAAAGTCCAATACTATATCGTTTTCATATGAACCAGTTCTAATTAAAGTTTTCAGTAATATCGTTGGTTTAGGGAACTCAAACACATCTTTTCCAAAAAGATTTCTTATCTCTTTTGCAGAATCAACAGAAAAACCTTTATCTAATAAAAGTGTTGGCAATGTACTTCCTTGACGAACTTCAGAAAGAAATCGTTTTAAATAGGGAGCTCCTGAAGACTCCCTAAATCCAATTCTGCCATCAACCATCAATTCATTCATTTTTTCTCGGTTATATAACCAGCACTTATTCTGAGGTGGATAGTATTCTTCTCCTGTAATAGGGTTTTTTATCGGATATACACAACTTTGCACTAATCTTCCACCTTTTCCGTTCGCACTCAAATTATCTGCAAACCATGGTCCCCTGGAATCATTATTTGGATTTTTATATTTTTCATCCAAAGCTGCATCTCTAGGTTGCAAATATAATACCACTGAATCCATATTTTTAGCATAAACCAAAATATATTCATGTATTTTTCCAATAACCCTATCGTTAGGAGTATTCGCCCTTCGTTTCCATAAAATTCTCCTCCCCAAATATTTCATTACATATCCCTTTTAAATTTATCATTTCGTTATCATCAATTGAAATAAATATAACACCATCATCTCTAAGTAAATCTTTTGCAACCTTTAATCTAGGATACATCATACTAATCCAGTTAGCATGATACCTTGATTGCGTATCAGAATTGATGCTATACTTTTCTCCAAATCCACTAAAACTCTCATCATTTTCTTTAATTTCATCATCATTCATTTCAAATGAATCATTATACACAAAATCATTCCCAGTATTATATGGTGGATCAATATAAATCATCTTAACCGCACCATAATAATTCTGCCGAAGCAATTTCAAAACTTCCAGATTATCTCCCTCAATATATAGATTTTCCGTAGTTTCCGCATCCTTACTATCTTCAGGTATAAACTTCAATGTTCTTCCTACAACATCTTCCTGGGCAATCTTTTTCGCGTTCTTCTTCCCAGCCCAAGTAAGCTCATATTTTTCACTGCCAACTTCCTGAAACTGTCCTAATTCCTCTTTTAACGCTTCAAAATCAACCTCTCCATCTTTTACTGCTGCCGGAAATAACTGTGCCAGCTTCTTTACATTATCCCCAACTATATCATTCATTTGTTGTTGAACTTTTGTATATTCCATGCTTCTATATCCCATTTCCTTCATTTGTATATTTTCTTTTCGTCACTCTTTTTGTAAAATTGACTATTTTAGTAATTATATCAACCATTATAGTACACAATATTTGTAAACTCAATTAGGAAATGAGGTATAAATTAGTGGACTTATTGAATTTTGGAAATACATTAAAAGAACTCCGAACTCAAAATGGAATGACCCAACAACAGCTTGCGACACAAATTGGTGTCTCTAAATCTGTTGTCTCATACTATGAACTTCAGGAAAGAACTCCTTCCCCTGAAATATTATTAAAGCTGGCTTCTATTTTTCATGTCAGTTCTGATTACTTACTTGGGATTGAAAAAAATAATGTTCTGGATGTGTCTGGTTTAGAAGCAGAAGATATCGCCGTATTAAATTCTATGATAACTCTTCTTAGAAAAAAGAATCAGACTACCAAATAAAAAAGCAGGGTGTAACTTACGCCCTACTTTTTCATATTCCTTTTTCTTATTGTAAATTTTCGCTATTTAAACTTTCCAATACCATTTTTATTGATTTGTTAAGCAAAAGTATGTACTGCGGTGACTACAGAAAATAAATTCTTTATTGATACTGTAGATTACAAGCAGTATCAGTTGTTCTGTGAAAAAACTCCTTCTGTGTTTATGCCACAGAGTGATGATCCTCGCTTGAAGGAGATTTTAGATTTAGTAGATCAAGTGACTCCAGGTAAAGCACCGACGGTAGAAACTCCGTGCTTATTTTTGACATACTATGCCAATGCGTATTTTGGCATTGCTCAATGCTGTCAAATTGATGCGATAAGAAGTATTATTGGGCAGCTTGAAGACGAACGAACCAGATATGTCTTGTTGACGATGCTAATGTCTGTTATCCCGGTGGCGGGAATAGGCTTTTTTTGATCTCAATGGATTAGGCGGGACATAAAAAATTAAGGACATGGCGATACCTCCCGATACCCGCCGTATCCTTAAAAAAGGGCGACTTTAATACACCCTCCGTATTTCCATTTTTGAAAAAGGAAAACGGCGGCTTTGATTTGCTATTTCAAAACCGCCGTTAGGCTCTTGTATTCTCGATAGGACACGAAGATCCAGCCGCCGAAACAACGGTTTTTTTATTATCCGTTGGGCGGCTGTTGTTTTGTTAAGATGGATTGCCGAAACTATGAGATAACCGCATTTTGACGACGATATGCGTCGTTGTCCTTTTGCCGCAGTTCGTTTTCAAGCTGGGCAAGCTGCCGCTTCAAGTCCTCGGCTTTATCCGGGTCTTTCGTTGTTCTGATCTGCTGCTCTAACTGATCCCGTTCTTCTTTCAGCTTCTCAATTTCCCGGTCTACCTTGTCGGTATTTGTGGTACACGTTTCCGCTTTTCGTCCTGGCTCACCTTTGGCGGGTGCAGCTTCTTTTGACGGGCCTTCCGCCTCTTGTGGCGAAACATTATCCGCTTTCATAGGGTCATCAAACTCAATGATGGGGTTACCCTCATCATCATGGGTGAGCTTATAAAGGCCGATAGGCTCACGCTTCTCGCCGGGGATATATTCGTCATATTCCGGCAGTCCGGATTGTTTCGATGGCTTATCGGTATCATTTTGGAGAACAGGAGCAGAAACAGGCTCTTGCTTTTGTATGCCGCGCATTTCCTGCGGAAGCTGATGTGCAGCATGGTTTCCTATACCTTGAACGCTCATTTTCTTCCCTCCTTGCAACGTTATTTAACTTCATCATAACGCTTATTGGGGGTATTTCAATAGGTTTGTTGTGAAATGTTCTGCGGCTGTTGTGAAATGACAAGCAGGACGCTCAAGCAAAACGATTTATCCTCAATGCTGATGTCCACAGCCCCACCATACTTTTCTGTTACCCACTTGATATTTGAAAGACCAATACCCTGTTTGAAATGGCGGCTGCCATTGAAGCTGTTTTCTATCTCGATCAGCAAAAAATCCTCCTGCCTGCTACTTGATATGCGGATATACTTTTTTTCGTCCATACCAAGTTTTTCACAGGCATGGATCGCGTTATCCAATGCGTTTGACAGGATAATGCAAAAGTCCATATCGCCTACCGAACAGGGGAACGGTACTTTCAAGGTGCTGCTTACGGTGATACCTTTATTGGCGGCTAAGGCCGCTTTATTCTCTAACAAAACATCCAAAACTGCGTTGCCCGTTTGAAACGGAAAGGACAGGTTTGCGGTGACAATATCCATTTCTTCTATGTAGGCTTTTGCCTTTTCATAATCCGCATTTTCCAATAGCCCCTTGATAATCAGAACATGATTTTTCATATCATGCCGGAGTGCCTTTGTGCTGTCGTAATGTGTCTGGGCTTCCTCGACATACTGCTTTTGGAAGTGGCTCTGCTGCTCCAATAAAGACAGCTTCCTGCTTGTGGAAAAAGCGACGGAAAGTTTTTGATAAGCATACATAATAGCAAATATGCTGATAAGTCCTAATGTCTGAACGGCAAGCATTTGAATGTGATTGCCTATCAGAAAATCGGACGCCTGTTCAACAGAAATGACATTTCCGTAAAACGTATGACTGATATACTCGCTTACCACAAGAATCATCAGAAGCGGTGTCAAAATCATCAGCACATATTGATTTTGAATATCCTCTTTGCGCTCCAGACATTTGAACACGCCCAAATAGCACAGGCAAGTCAGGCCAAGCGCAAGCAGATTTCCGGCAATCATAAAAACCTTGCTGAATACGGCGGGGTCAATGTCATACACAAAAGACGACAGCACCATTGTAATGGAATTAAAAACGCCAAAGCAAAGCTGCATGATCTCCGCTGTCAGTATGGCATAGAGAATTGCCGTCCCGCTGCTGCTGTTTAGCACCCAAATACCGTAAAAGGATAGGGCAGCTATAAAAAGGACAAGTTTCAGCAACGCCTCTATCGGTAAATTGATGATAACGCAGCCGAGAACGACAAACAGAATATTTTGTATTGCCGTTCCTCTTTTTCCTACAAATCTGCCGTAAAAAATGATTTCAAGCACGACTTCCAAAAGCCCGGAGAAATATAGAAAAACGCTGTCAAACAGTTCACCCATTTCTATGCCCCCGTTCTTTTATATACTGTAAAATCACCGTCGAAAACTCGTCGCCGCGCAAGCGGGAAACGGGGATTGTTTCCCCATTTGTCAAATAGGCTTGTCCGGCTTTATAACTTTTCAAGTATTGCAGATTGATTAAGTAGCTTCTATGGCATTTGAAAAATCGCTCGTCCAGCTTTCTTTCCAAGGTTTCAATTTTATCATAGTAATCAAGCACCGGCTCGTCTTTCAGATGGAGATAGACCTTGCGGTTGATGATTTCGCAGTACACAATATCGTCAAACGGTACAATGCTCCACTCCGTTCCTTTTTGTATCAATAGCTGCTTTCCCTTATGGCTGCGGATCGACAGCAACAGGCGGCTCATCGTCCGGGAAAAATTGTCCTCCTGCAAGGGCTTTACAAGGTAATCAAACGCCTGCACTTCAAAAGCGTTGAACACATATTCCTGTAAAACCGTAATGAAAATGAGAAAACCGCCATATCCGCGGCCCCGCAGTTCTTTTGCGGTTTCAAGACCGTCCGGCTCGCCCATCTGAATATCTAAAAAAACAATATCAAGTTTCTTGTCACAGTCCAATAATGCCTTGCCACTTTGAAACGGGAAAACAGCGATTTCCATATTTTCCTGTTTGAAAAATCCCAATACCTTTTCGGTCAGCAGATTTAACATATAGACTTCATCATCGCAAATGGCAATGTTAATCATTAAATTTCCCCCTTTCCTGCGGAGTTGGCAGCGGTTGTTCTTTTCGCCGCCGATCAGCGGGCTTTTTTGCGTCCTTTGGTATCAACCACATACGGCTAATTCTTGCAACACCCGGTATGCGTTCTTCTTCGCATAGCTTTTGTACCCGTCTTTCTGAAATGCCCCATTTTTTCGCCGCTTCCGGGGCAGAGATATATTCAAGCATTGGTTTTCTCCTTTATCCAAAACTCTATCAGAATAGATTATATACGGTCAAGCGAATAAATACAATAGACAGACCATGAATAATATGCTGTATTCCTATCAAGGCTATGAGATGTGCAATCATATTCCGAAAGAAAGCTCCAATTTTAGATCTGCGCCGAAAATTGTTGACCTCTTGAATGAAATTCGTCCAGATTTACCGCAAACATCAGCAATAGATGACTTTGAAGGAGAAGTGTTTGTTATTACGTGCGAGGATTATACTGGACCTCGTCGTGCAGACCGTAATTTCAAGAACGAATTACCTCCAGAGGAATTGAAATCACGATTAAACAAGGTTACTGAAAAAATAAAACAAGAAACACCTGCGGATGAAGAATTAAAAGTTCTAATGATTACGCACAAGGTTCTTGCTACACAGCAAGGATACGAGAAACTCCTGGATATTCTGAATGACGGATTGAGAGACAAAGAAGACCCGTTCCTATTGTTCTTTATGGAGACCGTTGAACCGATCTATCATGCGCTTAACACCTCCGATATGCCGTTGCTTTTTGATACACTTGGAATTAAGCGTTATCCAATTACCAAGAAGGCTGAGAAAAACAAGTGGAAAGAACTACAGCGTCAACTTGATGAGGCACGCAAGAAAAGAGCCATTGATGTTTTTGAAATTATCAACCGGACTAAATTGATTCCTATACCACCCAAATTAGATAGTTGGTATCATTTGTACCAGAATACACCTGAAACAATATATGCTTCTAATACTTCAATTGAAGCGTTCTTGAATCTGGATTACGCACAGTTTATTGCTGTGAAAGACTTCTTACATCCAGAAGCACAGTATTCTACAGAGCACGGAGTCAAAGGAGAAGAATACGACAATGTGATTTTTGTTATCAGTAAAGGATGGAACCAGTATCAATTTGAAACCTATGCTCCAATGATAACAAAAAAAGCTGTCATCCCAAGTGGAAAACAAGCTTCCTTTGAGCGTAACCGCAATTTATTTTATGTATGTTGTTCAAGGCCAAAGAAAAGGTTGATTTTCTTTGTAACGGTTCCTATTGATTCCACCTTCAAATCATTTTTGGTTGAACTTGTTAGAGAACAGAATATTTTTACCTTCAGCCAGTATATCGAAAGAAAAATCGATTAAGTAGTTAGAAGTAAGACATCACTCTGCTATAAATTCAATTATTATTTCATCAAGCAATTTATTCAAGAGGATTTGCAAAATCTGGCTGAAGAACTGAGGGAAGCGGAGCGGCAGCTTTCCAAACTGGATGAAGGCAGAAGGAACAATATGATTGCCATCCGTGACTTGGAAATGACAAAAGAAAGGCTGCTCTCCTTTGCAGAATATGCAAAGGATGCGCAGCCGGAGGTCCTGGTCACTTTGATCCAGACGATTGTAGAAAGAATTTATATCGTTGATAAAGATGATGAGCGTTTTTGCCATATCTTTATCAAGGGCTGTTCCGGAGAAGATTACACCGGCTTCTTTCGGACAGCCGGTTACATAGAGCAAAAAACTGCCTCAATGTGTGATTCAGATCAGGATAGCATTCACACCATTTTATTTCGTTTTCGGTGTTCGGCGTGTCAATAAGTATAAATTGCTTATTTGTGCGAGCACAAACGCAATTTATACTTTTGACACTTACATCATATAATAGCCCTATAATATACAAAAAATCAACTATAATCGTTTTTTAATCAACTAATTGTTGACTTTTTTATCCAAATGAACGTGCTTATTTCATTTTTGTTGTAAGCACGTTCATCTGCCTTTTTCTTTATCCAAAAAACAACTTCATATCCTCTTCCACCGTCGTGATTCCCGCAATATGAAACTTTTCCACCAGCACTTTCAGCACCGCCGGTGACAGGAAGGCGGGCAGTGTTGGGCCCAGGTGGATGTTTTTGATTCCCAGAGATAACAAGGCTAGGAAAACGATCACGGCTTTCTGCTCATACCATGCGATGTTATAAATAATAGGAAGGTCGTTGATATCATCCAGGCCAAATATCTCCTGAAGCTTCATGGCGATTACTGCCAGAGAATAGGAGTCGTTGCACTGGCCTGCGTCCAGGACTCTTGGAATGCCGTCAATGTCTCCCAGTTTTAATTTATTGTAGCGGTACTTGGCGCAGCCGGCTGTGAGGATCACGGTATCTTTTGGCAGTGCTTTGGCAAATTCTGTATAATATTCACGGCTCTTCATACGTCCGTCGCAGCCCGCCATAACTACGAATTTCTTTATTTTCCCGGACTTTACCGCTGCCACTACTTTATCTGACAGCGCAATCACCTGGGCATGGGCAAAGCCACCTGGGATTGTGCCGAATTCCAGTTCTTTTGGCGGCGGACATTTCTTTGCCTGCTCTATGATCCGGGAAAAGTCCTTCTTTTCTCCTAATCCTCCTGGAATATAGGTACAGCCTGGATATCCTGCTGCGCCAGTAGTATAAAGCCGGTCTTTATAGCTGACCTTTGGCGGTACGATACAGTTGGTGGTCATAAGGATCGGCCCGTTAAATGCTTCAAATTCTTCTTTCTGCTGCCACCAGGCATTGCCATAATTACCTACGAAATGAGGATATTTCTTAAACGCCGGATAACTGCAGGCGGGAAGCATTTCTGAGTGGGTATACACATCCACGCCAGTGCCCTTTGTCTGCTCCAAAAGCATTTCCAGATCCCGCAGGTCATGACCTGAAACCAGGATCCCCGGATTTTTCCTAACACCAATATTCACCGCCGTGATTTCAGGGTTTCCATAAGCCCCGGTGTTGGCAGCATCTAACATGGCCATTCCTTTTACGCCGTACTCTCCTGTTTTTAGTGTCAATGCCACTAATTCCTCTACCGTCAGGCTGTTATCCAATGTCTTTGCCAGAGCTTCCTGTATAAATGCATCCAGCTTGGGATCTGTATGCATCAAGGCATTGGCATGTTTGGTATAAGCGCAAAGCCCCTTAATGCCATAGGTGATCAGCTGCTGAAGGCTGCGGATATCCTCATCTGGGTTGGAAAGGACTCCCACTTTTCTGGCGATTGCCTCCCAGTCTCCGCTTCCGTCCCACAAAGCGGCTTCCGTAAGTCCAGAAGTATCTCTTACTTTCTTTAATAATTCTTTTTTCACATGGAGAGTATCATGAATGCGGTTCTCAATAGCCTCCTTATCGAAATTAGCATTCGTAATGGTCATAAACAGGTTCATTACCACCATGCGGTTTTCAGCATCACTGATATTCGTGCCTTCCTTACGCAGTTTGGTTGTTACCTCACAATACCCCTTTGTCACATACACCAAAAGATCCTGAGCTGCCGCAACCTGGGGATTTTTGCCACAGACGCCGGTGATCGTACAACCGGTACAGTTGGCAGTTTCCTGACACTGGTAACAGAACATTTTATTTTCCATGGATCTGGTCTCCTTTGCATTAATAAATTTTTATAGTTCTTTGATGGATTTAGGATAACCATTTTTCCTGAAACCATGTACCGGTGTCTGGTACATCATTTGCGAAACGATGTACTGGTTGCCAAGAATATATATTTCTTTTATACTAAGAAACAGGTATGCTTTCACATTTTTGCAAAACTGCTTTCCCGCAGTTACAGGAAAAATACCATACTATATTACTTATGGTTTATTATTATCATTTATTAAAGGAATTTTATTTTATGAAATTAAATGAAATCGAGATCACAGATTTTAACTCCCCGGAGCTTGACATCTACGCCCGATGCAATGAGGCCCAGCTTCTCCATTATTTTGAACCGGCTCCCGGCATTTTTATTGCTGAAAGCCCCAAGGTGATTGAACGGGCATTACATGCCGGATATGTTCCCATTTCTTTTCTGGCTGAGAAACGCCTGGTTACAGCGGATGCAGGTGAAACCAGACAGCTTCTTGAAAAATACCCGGATGTCCCGGTTTTTACTGCTGAATACAATGTGCTTACAAAACTTACCGGATTTGCACTGACACGGGGCATGCTCTGTGCCATGAAGCGCATTGTCCTTCCTTCTGTGGAAAAAATATGTAAAAATGCCAGCCGCATTGCCATTCTTGAAGACGTAGTAAATCCAACCAATGTGGGAGCCATTATCCGTTCCGCTGCTGCCCTTGGCATGGACGCCGTGCTCCTCACCCATGGCTGCGCCGATCCATTATACCGCCGCGCCTCCCGTGTGAGCATGGGAACTGTATTCCAGATCCCATGGACCATTCTGCCTAAGGATTCCTGGCCTTGTGCCACTCTGGATACACTTAAAAATATGGGCTTTAAAACTGCTGCCATGGCATTAAAAACCGATTCCGTATCTATTGACGATACGGTTTTAGCTTCCTATGAAAAGCTGGCTATCGTCCTTGGCACAGAAGGGGAAGGACTTAAAAATGCCACCATTGCAGCCTGTGACTACACGGTTCTCATCCCTATGTTCCACGGAGTAGATTCACTAAATGTGGCAGCTGCCAGCGCTGTTGCTTTCTGGCAGCTTGGACGCAGAAAATAAACATTTAGGTTCATATGAACAGCACAGGTGTCTTGTCATGTGAATATAGTATTGTGAAATTTGTAACGATATATTTCCTTTTTTACATAAATATGCTATATTGTTACGGAAACTTTACAAACAACCGCACACAGCCATTTATTTGAAACCAAAGACTGTGTACCAGGAGGGAGCCAACTTATGGATCACAGAAATCTCACATTACTCACTGACCTGTATGAACTGACGATGATGCAGGGCTATTTTAAGGAAAAAGACGCAAACGAAACTGTCATCTTCGATATGTTCTACCGTACCAATCCCCATGGAAATGGTTTTGCCATTTGTGCCGGTCTGGAACAGGCCATTGAATATATTAAAGGACTCCATTTTGACGAAAGTGATATTGAATATTTAAGAAGTTTAAATATATTTGAAGAAGACTTCTTAGAGTATCTTAGTACTTTCCGTTTTACAGGCGATATCTACGCTATCCCGGAAGGTACCGTTGTATTCCCAAGAGAGTCTTTAATTAAAGTAATCGCGCCGATCATGCAGGCACAGCTGGTTGAAACAGCACTTCTTACCATTATCAACCACCAGAGTCTGATCGCAACTAAAACAGAGCGTATTGTTCACGCTGCAAAGGGTGACGGTGTTATGGAATTCGGTCTCCGCCGTGCCCAGGGCCCTGATGCCGGTACTTACGGCGCAAGAGCTGCCATGATTGCAGGCTGTATTG
>OBZV01000117.1_pt1 | contig 93082 bp, 96 predicted proteins | sample 1501581 | NCBI WGS metagenome assembly OBZV01 (sample SAMEA2580257, study PRJEB22360) | human gut metagenome | biome: human gut; feature: human-associated habitat; material: faeces | place: Denmark | collected 2008/2010
AACTTACAGCGATGCATCAGGAAGTGATAGAAAATCTCGAAAGTATCCAGGGAGCGCTTCTAAGGATGAACAGATCCATTCAGGCAGAAGGTACCTTTGGTATCATGAAAAACGACCGGTGGTACAAAAGAATTGTCCGAAGAGGAATAAAATCTGTATTGCTTGAAGTATTTCTCGTTTCTATCGGACACAATCTTTATAAATATCACAACAAACAGAAAAAAGTTGCAGCTGCCGCATAGGAGTTCATAATAGCATTCTTATGGGGTAAGGGGAACTATACCCTTTTTTATGCAATATAACTATTATCATAACCATAAGCAAAAGGACGCATGAAAAAACTCTCGTTTTTTCACACGCCCTTTACTTTTGCTCAAAATCTAGTGTAATCCTTTTACAAAGTCCACTGCGTTTTTTATATCTTCTTCATTCGGATGTCCTTTCGCAATACCACCAACCAGTTTAAATGGTCCGAATGTGTCATATCCTTTACAGCCAAATTTTCCAATCACACTGGCATGTTTTTTATCCAAAATCTGCTCTATGGATTTATAATTCGCACTTCCACCATAAGTACAGATCAGAAATACCTTTTTGTCATTTGGTAAATTCTTCTCTGTAAATTTCAATATCGACTGGTGAAATTTTGAATAATAGACTCCTGATGCGAACCCAATCATATCATAACCACTCAGATCTATATCTATCTGTTTTACTGCATCAATCAAATCCACCTGACATTCTTCTGCTATCTTCTTTACTAATTTTTCTGTATTTCCGTGATGCACAGATGTGTATACTATCGCTGTTCTCATTTTTCTTCCTTTCTACCTGCTCCGTTAACATACGTTGTATTTATACTTTATTTTTTAAGGATTTTAAAAGCTCGGAGGCGTAATGGCAAAGATGACCTGTACCGTATTACCACTCTGATTTTTCCACTGATGGGAGGTCAGCGGCGGAATACGTATGCTGTCTCCTTCTTCCAGACAATAAGAAACTCCGGCGACTGTGATCTCTACCGTTCCCTGCATCACATAAGCCACTTCTTCTCCGATATGTTCCTGAGGTGTCCTTCCTGAGGTGAAGCCCGGCGGAATGGACATGCGGCAAAATTCAATATTTCCTCTTACATCGGGCGTTAAAAGGGTATAGGACAGATCTGCGTCCGGATGGCCGATGGTCTTATTTTCTCCTCTTCTTACGATCATCTGCACCTGTGGCTCTTCTTCCTTAAAAAATTTAAACATAGGCACTTCTAAAGCCTGTGCAATGGATTTCAACGTACTTATAGACGGATTTACCAGATTTCTTTCAATCTGGCTAAGCATGGACGCAGTCGTTCCTGCACGCTTTGCCAGCTCCCGAAGGCTCATACTTCTCATATTCCGGAAATCCTGTATTTTTTTTCCTAAATCGATCTCTTCTATCATTGATTAGCTCCCTGTTACCTGTATGCTTTCGTTGATCATAATGATTATAACACATACAAACCTTTTATTGCACTATCTTACTACGTCTTGTTATCTCTTTTTTCCTCTGTTATAATAATTCTTAGGGCCTTTTACAGGCTTTTACATTTATACGGATTTTTATAATTTTTTACAGATCAAGGAGAGTTTTTATGAGTCATACAAAAGAAAAGCATGACCAGTATTATGAAATGGCCCATGCGCCCATCAGCCATATTATACCAAAGCTTGCGGCGCCAACCATTGTCAGTATGCTGATCAGCTCTATTTACAACATGGCTGATACATTTTTTGTAAGCCAGTTAGGCACCAGTGCTTCCGGTGCTGTAGGCGTTATCTTTTCTGCCATGGCCATTATCCAGGCACTGGCATTTATGATCGGAATGGGAAGCGGCAACTATATGACCCGTTCCCTTGGAGCGGGCAAGCGGGAACTGGCAGAACAGATCGTTTCCATCGCCTTTTTTACAGGTATCATCATGGGCCTGGTGATTACTGTTTCAGCTACCTTTAATATCCACAAAATCGTCCTGCTTTTAGGCGCAACAGAAACCATTGCCCCTTATGCTAAAGCCTATGCACAGTATATTTTTATTGCAGCACCATTTATGATCTGCTCTTTCATTATGAACAATCTGCTGCGCTTTCAGGGGAAGGCTTCTTATGCCATGGTTGGTATTACCATCGGCGGTCTTTTAAATATCGCCCTGGATCCGCTGTTTATCTTTACCCTTGGAATGGGTACTGCCGGAGCTGCTTTAGCTACAGGACTTTCCCAGTTTATCAGCTTCTGCATCCTTTTATGGATGTGCAATCATCAGGAAAGCTGTATTTCTATCAGCATACGCAAATTCCGCCCGAAACTGGCTATTTACCGTGAGATCATTTACGGCGGCATCCCATCTTTGGGACGTCAGGGAATTGCCAGCGTGGCAACCATCCTTTTAAACTTTATGTGCCAGCCTTACGGGGATGCAGCCATTGCAGCCATGTCCATTGTCAGCCGCTTTATGTTCTTTATCAACTCCGTTATCATAGGCTTTGGTCAGGGCTTCCAGCCGGTTTGCAGCTACTGCTTCGGCGCTGGGCTTTATAACCGTGTGAAGAAAGCCTGCTGGTTCTGTATCCGCATAAGTACCATTATTCTTCTGGTGCTCAGTGTGATCTGTTTCCCGGCATCCCACGCTATCATCTCCCTGTTCCGCCGCAACGATCCGGTGGTTATTGAGATCGGAACACTGGCACTGCGGATGCAGCTGCTCACTCTTCCCCTTCAGGGTACTGTGATCATGGGTAATATGATGCCTCAGTCCATTGGGTATGGTTTCAGGGCAACTTTGGTATCTACCGCCCGTCAGGGGATTTTCCTGATTCCGCTGCTTATAATTCTGACTTTATCCTTAGGACTTCTGGGAATCCAGTGTGCCCAGCCACTGGCAGATATTGCCACTTTTTTACTGGCACTTTTTGTGATCCGGGGTATTTTTAAGGAGTTCCCGGAAGATGTTTCTTCTTCCGCAGCTCAGTAAAAAAGCCTGACATCATTTCTGAACATTCTTCTTCTAATATTCCTGTAACGATCTGAGCCTGGTGATTGAAACCAGGCTCTTTTAATAAATTGAGAACAGAACCGGCACAGCCTGCTTTGCTGTTCATGGAGCCAATGACCACTCTTGGTATTCTCGCCTGGACAATAGCACCGGCGCACATGGGACATGGTTCCAATGTCACATACAGTGTACAATCTTCCAGACGCCAGTCCCCTTCTTTTTTACAGGCTTTTTTAATGGAAGTGACCTCAGCATGGGAAAGAACCGTTTTATCTGCGTTTCTCCGGTTATAGCCTCTTGCAATGATCTGTCCATCTTTTACAAGGACACAGCCAATGGGAACATCTCCTATTTTGGCTGCTTTTTTTGCCTGCTTAATGGCTTCTTTCATATATTTTTCGTCTTCAGCTTTAATTTTTGCAGCTTTCGCCTCTTCTTCTAAAGCTTTCAGGCGGCGTTTTTCATTTCTTGCTTCCCAGCGGCGCTGTCTGGTGGCAAGTCCTTTCTGGGTGGCTTCATCCATAGAGTATATCTACCTTTCTAAAGTTCATTGGATTTCCCGCATTCCTGTATCAGTGCATCCTTTCGTAAATAACCGGTCCAATGACGGAAGATGCAGATTTGAGTATACAGTTTCAAAACGAAAGCGGTCTGTCTGTTGGATTATAGCACATTTACTCCACATTCTCCATCCTTACATCCGCATACCAGTAGCCAAAACGACCGTCCTGGGCCGGCTGAGTCTTTGCGAGGACAAAATGCGGAAAGCCGAACATAGATGCCATATATTTTTCATTGCTGTAGTAATGACCGGGAACTCCCAGTATGTAACGTGCCCTGGTATGTTTTTCATCACCTACTCTGGCAAATATCAGATATCGGTAGTTGTAATAGCCATGAAGGAGAAAACTGTTGTTGCCGTATCCCCAGTTTTCTCTTGGAAGAAGCCCTATATCCTGAGGACGGATCGTAAGTATTTCAGCAGTTCCCGGACTGTCAAAAGCCTGCATTTTGGGATAATGTTTCCAGAAACGGTCCCAAAGCACCTCCGGCCCCCATTTTTCTTCTTCTGCGTCCAGATGTTCTAAGGCTTTTGGATCGCCAAGGGGGATTTCTTCCTGCTGTGTGCTTTGGATAAATGGACTGGACGAAGACTGGGGTGACTGTGGCTGCTGGTCTGTAGGTGGCTGGACCGGCTGGCCTATGGTGGACTGTGACTGTCGATCTGCGGGTGGCTGAGCTATGGATGGCTGGGCTTGTCGATCTGCGGATGGCTGCACCCACTGATCTGCGGATGGTTGCTTAGGCGGGTCTCCAGACGGCTGTAATTGCTGCAGAAGCTTCGGTTCAGATGTATTTTGCGGTGCCCCGGATGCTGCTGGTGCTGCTGTATCTTCTGCCGCATTTCCCTCTGCCGCACTTTCCTTTTCCACATTTTCCTTTTCCGCTATATTATCACCCACTTTCGCCGCCTCATCGATTTCCCGGTTCAGCTCTTCAATCTGCTTTTTCAGCCGTTTATCCCGTTCCTGTGTATCATCCGGCTTTTTTTCCGCTGCCTCTGCCAGCTCCAACTCTGCCGCATGAGCCACTGCATCTTCCCAGACCGTCTTGTATACACGCCATTCTTCCCCTTTTTCATGAATGACCAGACCAATGCAGCTATCCAGGGAATTGCCTGTCCCCATTACATTTTCCACATTTATAATGGTGCGGAACTCGCCACAGCCATTTCTTATAAAGATATTTCCCAAAGGGATCTCCTGACCTGAAGCGATCAGATAAACACCAATATCATTTCCCCCTGCATATATCTTTTTTACGTTTACACTAAGGCGGCACTGGCCGTTTCTGGACTCCAGCTTTACAAAACCGATATTTTTCCCCTTTTCTTCTCCTTCATAAGCATAAATATACGATATTAACCTGCGATAACCTGTCATATCCTCACTCCTTGCTCCCCTATACAGAAACTATGATTGCTGTTGTATTTGATATCAGTATTAATTTTATGCACAAGGAGTTAAAAAAATCCCCCAAAAAGCATTTCTCTATGCCTTCTGGGGGATCAAATATTTCCGCTAAGGTTTATAAAATGATACAGGTGTCATACAATCTTATCAGTCTACATTTTCATAATCAGCTTCATAAGAAAGATCTGCCGCACCTGCCAGGTCTTTTCCGTTTACCTGAAGAGTCAGCTTGGATAATTCAAAATTTTCTACAAAGGTATTTCCAATTTCTACCAGAAATGCATTATCAGAAACGCCTTCGTTATTTTCTGCCTGGTTCAGATTTAAGACAGCTGTCTTGTTGTCATCTTCACCGGTAATGTTGAAATCCAAAACCTCAGTTCCTTCTGTAAAGATACCGTACTCCATCATCTTATTTACTAAAGCCTGCGGATCCAGTTCATCACTGTCCAGGGAATCCATATCCTGGACAAGGCTGTCACCGTCACCCTTGTGATATATAGAAATAATAGCAACCGGAGCTACGTTTGGATCCGGTACTTTATCACTGGCACCGCCAGTAGTCTGTGCTTCCATCTGTGTCTGCGCTTCTGCAGCTGATTTTGTTTCTTTCTGTTTTTCAGTGGTCGGTGTACATGCAGCCAGTGAAACTGCCATCATAGCTGTCAGCAGACCTAATAACCATTTTTTCATTATAATGTTGCCTCCTTATTCGTCCTCGCCAAAGCTTCTGAACCAGGAATTTAACTTTGTCAGGGCTTTGATCAGCGCCTGAAGTTCCTCTTCTGTCAGCACACCAACCACTCCCTGGATCATCTGTTCATGGAAATGTTTATGGTGATAATATGCTTTGACACCTTTTTCTGAAAGAGAGATATGAACCACCCGGCGATCCTGTGTACTGCGGCACCGGATCACATAGCCTTTTTTCACAAGGCTGTTCATAGAAATAGTCAGCGTACCCACGGTCACTGACAATTCCTTTGCAATGGATGACATATTTTTAGTTGTACCGATCCCGATAGCATTGATCACATGCATATCGTTATTGGTCAGATCCTGATATTCCTGACTGGCTATCGCTTTCTCTTCTATACTATTGATATCCCGAAACAGGTTCACAAGTACATCATTCAGTGTATCGTAGGTTCCCACATTCTTCCCTTTCACGTTTCTAAAAAGCTTCTTACAGATTGTATCGTATTTTATCCATGTACACAAGCCCCTAATTCCTTATAAAATTCTTAAAAACCTGTGATTTTTCTGTGTTTCCACATAGTTTTACATTAACTTGTCTGATCCAGACACCAGGCGTGCAAAAACTTCACCCCGCTCTTCAAAGTTTTTAAAAATACCATAGCTGGCTGCTGCCGGTGACATAAGACAGCTGTGCCCTGGTCTGGTCAGTTCTTTTGCTTTGGCTACTGCATCCTCCAGATGATCCGTCAGCACCAGACGGTCTTTATCCTGAAAATCCGGATATCCATTCAGGATCTCCTCTAAAATACGCTTTCCGGTAGCTTCCATCAGGATAATATGGGGAACCTTATGTCCGGAAAGGAAATTGATCAGTTCACTGTAATCGATCCCCCGGTCCATGCCGCCTATGAGGACTGTATCCACATCTTTCAGTGTATTTAACGCCTGAATGGTCGTCTCACAGATAGTGGAAATAGAGTCATCATAATATTTAATGCCGTCTTTTTCCCCTAATGGCTGTAAGCGGTGAGGCAGCGGCTGATAGGACTTAAGACCATTGATAAATACTGTATCTTCTATTTTTAAAAGGCTGCACACTGCATAGGCAATGCCGATATCAAAATAATTGTGCTGTCCTAAAAGCCGGATCTGGTCTGTTGGGATCTTTATAAAATGACCGTCATAGCTGGCTTTTGTTCCATCATTTTCCTGTATGATCTCCATTTTTTTCCAGATATCGATCTGTTCCGGCAGGACTGCTTCCTGTCCTGAAACACCTGGTATTTCAAATAATGTTTCCTCAAAAGAAGGCTTTGCTGCAATCAGCTTAGAGGTGCAGGTTCCCTTCTTTGGCAGACACTGCACATTGCATACAAGAACGTCTCCCTCCTTCTGGTTTGAATAAATATGACGCTTTGCCTGCACATATTTTTCCAGAGTGCCATAGTGGTCTAAATGCTCCTCATGGAGATTGGTGAGAATAGCAATATGGGGGGAAACAGTCATGTATTCCAGCTGATGACAGGAAAGTTCGCAAACGATCCTGGTATCCGGTCCCACTTCTTCCATATGGTCAAATACCGGGATCCCGATATTTCCAACCAGAATGGTATCCATTCCCGCTTCTTTTAACAGATGATAGATCAGAGTGGTAATAGTGCTTTTTCCCTTAGTTCCGGTAATTCCAATGATCTGGTCCCTGAAGCACTGGAAAAACAGCTCTGTCTGGGATAATATCTGACTGGTATACTCCTTAACCGGCTTTTCAAGGACTACACCCGGACTTTTAAATACCACATCATAGTCGTTTAAGCATTTCTGATAGTCCTCACCTGCAGTCCATTTGCCAATACCTTCCGGCTTTTCTTTAGGATGTGCCATATCTGCCACATCTACAAGGGCACAGCAATCCAGCTTTTTTAACACATTCCAGGTAGATTTACCTTCACGTCCAAACCCCAGTATCAGTACCTTTTTTCCCTTTACCCAGGGAATTATTCTTTCGATCATCATAGTTTTATGCCTCTTCTTCACACTCTTGTGATTTGCAGTTCTTACGTACTAATTTCTCCCAGGCTGTTGGAACCAGGTTCTGCTCATCAAAATATCCGGAGAAATGATCTCCTTTGACCTTGTATTCTTCATACAGACCGGTAGTTTTATAATATTTTAAAAGATAAGGCAGTTTTTCCCCATCTTTTTCCAGACGGTCAATTGTCATAACAAGAGCTGTGTTGATCTCATCCCTGCTTCCCACACACTCAAATGGCTTTTCTTCCTGGATGCCGACCAGCTGTTCCATAGTAGACTGCATGGTCTCATCTTCTAACATATCCGTTCCAAAGATTTCTTTCACTTCTTCCCTGGAAAGGAAAGGAGAAAGAATAAAGTATACAAATAAGCACTTCGGACAATGGCCGCACCAGCTGTCTGTTTTGCTTCCCGCATTACAGCTTCTGAAGATAGCGTGATACTGCTTCTGTTTTGCGAAATATTTTGCGATCTGGAACTCGCTTAATGGGCGCAGCATACTGAAATAGTAGGCACTTCCCGGCAGATAGTCAGTCTGATAACGGTGAAAATCTGTCTCAAATTTAAAGCTCTTGGAATACTGGTGGTTTACCGTACTTCCCTGGACTGTACTTTCATTTGCACTGGATTCATTGGACAGCGCAATATAGGAAAGACCTGCCATCCTAGCTGCGATCACAGTGGAAAATGCCACCAGCGCGGAAAATGGGGTATGTCCGTTTAAGAAACCTTCTTTATTTAACTGGAGCATGCGCTTATCCAGTGTACGATGTACACTGATCACATGGTCTGCGTCCAGATCTGCAGACTCTGTAGTATGGATAGTAGCACCTCTTGGATTAATGATATAGGCGAAAACAGGCACATCTGCACTCTTTAACAGCTCCAGAGTAACTGCAGAATCTTTTCCACCGCCTACAGGAACTAATACGCCTTTTTCAGAGCCTGTTGTATCCTGTTTCTTTGCATAGTCATGGGGTTCTTTTACTTCTTCACCCAATGCACAAACCATCTCCATAAAGCCTTCCGGGTCTGCTTCTGTGATCTTATTTACGTAGAAAAATTCCCCAAGACCATTAAAATACAGATCTTTCCACCAGAGGATCTGATCTTTGTTTAAAGCGCCTGCTTCGATCACTACCTGTGGTGAACAGGTGATCTTCCAGTAGCTGACCAGTTCTACCATTCCCAGGGAAAAGATCATTTTCTTCATCAATGGGTCTTCATTCCATTTCACCTGTGTATTTCCATTTTTTGGAAATATCCACGTGGGAGTAAATTCGGAAAGGCCTTCTATTTCAAAGGTATATGTGATCTTTAATTCGTTTAATGTTTCTTCTGTGCTGTAACCTCTATAGAAAAAACGGGGATATTCTTTTCTGAATTTCAGGTAACGCTCCATTTTGTACCTCTTTCTCAATTATATGTTCTCTCTGTACGCATTACATTGTCTTCCATTTTCCTGTGCGGTACTCTGCATAGGAGATGGCCCAGTTTGCAAACCAGCCCACAGGAACTGCGCACCAGACCATGGCAATGCCAAATCTTGGGGCACACGTAATGGCGATGATCACACGGATTCCTAAGTTTACCAGATTGGCAACGGTAAACATTTTCATATCACCGGCACCGCGCAGCAGGCCATCCACTGCCATTTTAAAACCAATAAAGCAGAAAAACCAACCCATAAAGGTAAGATAACCGATTCCTGTGGAAAGTGCAACTGCCGTTCCTTCATTTCCAATGAACAGTCCGATCATACCCCGGTTAAATACCTCTAAAAAGAAGCAGATAACTGCTGCACAGACAATGACCATTTTACTGGCTGCGTGAAGTCCCTGAACGACACGGTCTTTCTGCTGAGAAAACACTTTTTGCGCTGTATAGGATGAAACGGCATTTCCGATGGCAGACATTGGCACAACACAGATGGACTCAATACGCATGGCTGCAGAAAAACCTGCCAGTGCCTCAGAACCAAAGCCGTTGACTACAGACTGTACCAGCATCATACCAATGGATACAGTAGACTGCTGGAGAATAGATGGAATAGCTATACGGGTCATTTCTGACAGCTCTATTGTATCAAACAGTGTTTTCTGCTTTCCTTCAAGACCGTTCAGGTTTTTAATAAGAACCGCAAAGGAAAGGACAGCGGAAATTCCCTGTGCGATCAAAGTGGCCCAAGCAACACCGGCTACTCCCATATCCATTTTTGTGACCATGATAATATCAAGGACTACATTAAATACCGAAGAGAATATCAGGAAATACAGTGGGATCCTGGATTTTCCTAGTGCGTTGAACATAGCGGAAAGCACATTGTACATAAAAAGGAAGGGCAGTCCCAAAAAATAGATCTGCAGATACTGTGCTGCCATATCCAGGCAATCCTGAGGGGTGTTTAACCATATCATGATCTGGTTTCCAAGGAACAGACCTGCCACGCCAAGGACTAAGCTGATACCCAGGAAAGATAACAGAGCCGTAAATACAGCAGTCTTCATTCTTCCGTATTCTTTTGCACCAAAATACCGGCTTACGATCACCGATGCGCCGATACCGCCGCCAATAGCTACGCAGATAAAGATATTGGTCAGTGCATAGGAAGCACCTACCGCTGCCAGAGCCTGCTCACTGACATAGCGGCCTACAATGGCAGAGTCTACCATGGTATAAGTCTGCTGGAACAGGTTTCCTATGATCATTGGCAGTGAAAATAAAAATAACGCCTGTAAGGGCGGTTTTTTGATCAGATAATCATTATCCATTTTTATTGCAGCCTCCTGTGTGTCTAATGTACTCTCGGAATCTTTTTGTACTTGACTTTGGAGAAAAGACTCTGAAAATCCATTTCCTGTATTAGTATATCGGAGAATGAGGATTTATTCAATAGAATATACTTGCCGTATTTAAATGTGAAAAAACAGATACTATAAAACCACCAGACGGTCAGCCAGAAATACCCCCACTGCCAGACTGACAAGCGCAGCCAAAAATCCCCCTGCAAGTGTGTACCGGGTACGGCTGATACCCACAGAACCAAAATATACACTCATGCAGTAAAGCACTGTTTCTGTACTTCCCATAAGAATGGAGGCCATAAGGCCGATCCGGGAGTCAGGGCCATAATTTTTAAACAAGTCTAATAGCAGACCAACAGCAGCGGAGTTGGAGATCATGCGCACAAAGGCAATGGGGATAATTGGCCCCGGAAGCCCCAGGGAAGTGGCCGGTGCTTCTAAAATCTGACTTAAAAATTCTAAAAATCCTGATGCCCGAAGTACGCCTACCGCGGTCATCAGCCCCACTAAAGAAGGTACTACCTGAACTACAGTTCCCATCCCTTCTTTTGCACCCCGCAGAAAATCATCAAATACCTGACGTTTTGTAAGGATGCCGAAACCAACAATATAAAAAATAATAAGTGGAACCATAAGATCTGATAAAAACAAAAGAAAACCCATAAAAAATACCCATCCCCACACATGCTTTGTTTTTACAACATACGTGGAAATGGATATTTTTATGAATATGGGGGATGAGAGTATACGATACCCGGAATTATGCCTCAGTAAATAATGGAGTGGAGTAGTATCTGTCACCGCTGTCTGGAAGAAGAGCTACAATGGTCTTTCCTTCGTTTTCAGGACGTTTTGCCAGCTGGATGGCTGCATATAAAGCTGCACCAGAAGAGATACCGGTTAAGATACCTTCTGTCTTTGCAAGAAGCTTGGATGCTTCAAATGGATGCTCATTGTCGATGGGCATAACCTCATCGTAGATCTTGGTATCCAGTACCTTGGGTACGAAACCAGCACCGATTCCCTGGATCTTATGTGCACCGCCATGTCCTTCAGACAGAACAGGAGAAGTTGCAGGCTCTACTGCTACTACCTTTACATTTGGGTTCTGCTCTTTTAAGTATGTGCCAACACCGGTAATTGTGCCGCCTGTACCTACACCTGCTACGAAGAAGTCTACCTGGCCCTCTGCATCTCTCCAGATCTCAGGACCTGTGGTCTCTTTGTGGATCTTCGGGTTTACAGGGTTTACAAACTGGCCTGGGATAAAGCTGTCCGGGATCTCTTTTGCCAGTTCATCTGCCTTTGCGATAGCTCCGCTCATTCCCTTATCCCCAGGTGTAAGGACGATCTCAGCGCCATATGCCTTTAAAATGTTGCGGCGCTCTACGCTCATGGTCTCCGGCATGGTTAAGATCACGCGGTAGCCCTTGGATGCCGCTACAGATGCAAGTCCGATACCTGTATTTCCGGAAGTTGGTTCAATAATAACAGAACCTGGTTTTAAAACGCCTCTTGCTTCTGCATCTTCGATCATTGCCTTTCCTACACGGTCTTTTACGCTTCCTGCCGGGTTAAAGTATTCCAGCTTCAGTAAAATTCTTGCTTTTAATCCTTCTTTTTTCTCCAGATTTACCGGCTCTAAAAGTGGTGTGTTTCCTACTAATCCTGCTGCTCCCTTAACAATTCCTGCCATAATAAGCTCCTTTCCATGCACAGCACATATGCCTATCTGTTCACTGGGTTTTGATTTATGGGTATTATAAAACCTATAAACCTACTTGTCAATAGGTTTATAGGTTTTTGTTTCAATACATCATAGCTCCATTTGCAGCGAACCGGTAAGTCCTGCCATCAATGACCATTTCCGTATTGCTGACCATGGCTCCATTTGCATCCATATAATACCAGTTATCTCCCACCTGTACCCAGCCGGTCTGCTTCACATAATCTTTCATGTAATACCATCTGCCATCAATCTTCTTCCAGCTATTTGCAGGGATTTTAGAACTATAGTCTGTAAACGACAGTTCAATGGTCACATGATCATTAATCCCATCTACATTTCCTTCCTGGGTGCACTGCCAGATAGTGCGGTTTGGATAACTGTTTACTGTGCCATAACGTGCATACCAGATATCATATGGGATATCTGCTGTATTTAAGTGATTGGTAAGCCAGTCATTATTTGCATACACAATAGGGCAATAACCTGCATCTGCGATCACCTTGCAGAAGGCATTTACATTTTCCGTGATCTGGGCTGCACTTAAACCCTGTTCCAACAGGTAATTAGACTCCACATCATAAGCTACCGGATAGGAAACCGGAAAATCCTTAATGACCTGGAGCACATACTCTGCCTCATCTGCTGCCGTCTGTGCATCCAGCGCCTGCGTATAGAAGAACACGCCTGTTTTTATGCCATGGGCTGCTGCTTCTGTTATATTCCGTTCAAAATACGGATCCCTGTCTTTATAATAGCCAATACGGATCATGGCAAAACCAACGCCATCTGCAGCCACTTTTCCCCAATCAATACCATTTTCCTTATTTGCACGGTTCTGGTATTTTGTCACGGTAATACCTTTTGCCACTGCCCCCTCAACAGGCGCACCTAAAGCATCTACATAACTGCCATTTTCAAAATCCCATGCTTTGGCCTGGGCTGCCATAGGAAAAGCCAGCGAAACTGCAAGCACTGCTGCTGCCAATTTCAGAGAACCCTTATATTTCATATACCGGATTTTATTCCCATTCTGTTTCATCTATTCCCGTCCTTTCTGTTTTTCACAAATCATTCATGAGAGTTTCCGCCTGGGATAACAGGCAGCTAAACAGGCATGTGGAGAACCTGAATATAAGGTATTATAACTCTGTTTCAGCAAATAAGTATTAATATTTGTCGAAGAAAGTCTAAAAATTGTCCTACCATTTTTCAAAAAAATCGGATATAATAAATAATATAGTTATGCACCAGGAGCGATTTTTTATGTCTAAAGTTTGGGAATTTTTTGAAAATATGAATGAAGCTGTTTATGCTTCTGATATAGATACATATGAACTGATCTATTTAAACAAAACAGCCAGAAATCTGTTCCATTTTAAGGATAAGGCTGCTTATAAAGGTAAAAAATGCTACGAAATCCTGCAGCAATGCTCCTCTCCCTGCGCAATGTGTACCAATAAACGCTTAAAACCAGATGAATTTTACGAATGGTCCCGTTTTAATCCGATGGTGAATCGTTCTTTTCTGCTGAAAGATACTATGGTCATTGATGACGGGCGCAGGATCCGAATTGAAATAGCGATCGATCTGGATATCCAGGAAATGACAAAGAAAACTTTCTCCCAGTTTACAGACACTGAAGCTCTGATCAATGAAGGGCTTCGCTGTGCTCTGGCAGAAGAAACACCTGAACAGTCTATTAATACATTATTGCAGTATCTGGGACAGATGTTCCACAGCGACCGGGTATATATTTTCGAGAAAAATAAACATGGCAACTTTGATAATACCTTTGAATGGTGCACCTGTGGCGTTTCTCCCCAGATAAATATGCTGCACAATATCCCACCGGAAGCACTGGGAACATGGCCTTCCACTTTCCAGAAAGGAGAAAGCGTGATCATCCGGAATTTGGATGATATTATGTCTTATGATCCTGTTGTGTATGAAACACTTATGCCCCAGAATATTAAACGGCTGGTCACCAGCCCTATTTCCCGCAATCAGGATATAATCGCTTTCTATGGTATCGACAATCCACCCCTTGATCGTATGGATCATATTGCTTTTATGCTTCAGCTATTTGGACATTTTATCGATTCCATGCTGCGACGCAGAAATCTGGTTGAAAAGCTGGAAAACTTAAGCTATTATGACCAGCTGACCGGTGCGAAAAACCGCCATGCCCTGAATGAACAGCTGGCTTCCCTTACCAAGGGCCAAAGTCTGGGCATACTTTACGGTGATGTTATGGGATTAAAACAGATCAATGATACCTTGGGACATCAGGCTGGCGATAAAGCCCTTCTTTATGCCTGTGAAAAACTGAAATCCCATTTTCCGGAGGAATGTGTATACCGTATTGGCGGTGATGAGTTTATTGTGCTCATACCGGGCATTACAGAAAATCTGTTCCAGTCCATGATCCGTTCTATACTGGCAGATATGGCAGAAGGCTCCGTTCACCTGGCTCTTGGCTCTGTGTGGGTAGAAGATTGTACTGACAATGCTGAAAAGGCTCTGTCTGAAGCAGATGCCAGAATGTATGAAGATAAACGGGCCTATTATGCAAAGAACAGACAGTTAGACAGAAGGAGACGTTAAAGTACGTCTCCTTTTTTATTGGAACGATCCATGATCCTGCAAAAAAATACCGCTGCCAGAGTACTTACCATAGTTGCCACAAGGCATGGACCTGTAACAGCTGCCGCAGATACACTGTGATACTGGCTTCTGTAAGCGATGATATTCACCGGGATCAGCTGAAGGGATGATATGTTCATGACCAGAAACGTACACATTTCATTGCTGGCAGTGCCTTTGGGAACTGTCCGAACCGTGCTTTTCTCTTTTCTGCGCATCTCTTCTATTTTTTCCAGTTCTTTCATGGCCTTAAGTCCCGCAGGGGTTGCGGCCCAGCCAAGTCCTAAAATATTTGCAATGAAATTTACTGAAATCTGTCTGGCGGCTTCACAGTCCGTTGGCAGATCTGGAAACAGAAACTTTAATATGGGCCTCATTTTCCCTGAAAGCTGCTCTACCAGCCCGGCCCTGCTTCCTATCTCCAGGATCCCGTTCCAGAAAGCTACGATCCCCACCATGGTGAGGCTTAATGTTACTGCTTCCCCGGCTGCGCTTAAAGCTCCTTCTGTTACCTGAGCCAGTCTTCCATGAAATGCTCCCCATATGATCCCCAGAAAAAGCATTCCGCTCCAGATATAATTTAACATATGACTTTTTCTGCGTTCCTTACACACCCATTTATACACATTTTATGATCTGGTGCACGGGAAAATACACCTTCCTGTAGTGCAAAAGTTATCCACAATCTAAATCTTGTATTTCCCCTTTTTTTTACCACATATCTTGTGTTTGTCGGTGGATAATGTGGATAACTTTGGGGATAACTCTGTTTATAGTGTGTGTAAACCGTGGGGAAATATGTATTTTTATGTGGAAATAGAAAATTTTGTGGATTTTTTATCCACATTTTCACAGATTTTGGAAATCTGCTTTTGAATTTTCCTGGCTTATCCTGTTTTACTGCTCTCTTTTCACCGGCATATATAGCTCCATAAAGTGAATATTTCTTTCCTCTCCCAAAAATGTTGTCATATTATTGGCATAAAAAACCTGTTCCGGCTCTACACCCTGGGATTTTCCCCAGTTATACATTTTCCAGGCAACCTCTTCATCCAGATAAATGCTTTCTGATTTCACAATGGTATAAATACAGGGAACCGGTTCTGTCAATTTATACTGCTCCGGCTGAAATCCTTTTCGGATCCACTGCTCTACTCCTTTATAAAGAAGCAGATTGGTTTCCCTCTCCTGCAGACCGTCTTTTTCCATTGAAAATAATGTATAAAAATATGTCATGTCCAGACCTTTTATCGTCGAAGACATGGCAAACCACTTCTTCAGACCCTCAAGAAGGCTTTCGCAAACCCCCAATTTATAAGCTGTGGGGAAATTTTTAAAAGTATATTTTCCCTCATATTTCTCGGCCTGGTCCATATCCCGTTCAGCAAGCTGCATACGTGCGATCGCCTGCTGGTGATACTGTATGCTGGCTTCCTCCTGTTTTATACGCATTGCTAAATGGTCTTTCATACATTCTAAGGAATTCTCTTCCTTTATATATCTTTCAATTTCTTCCAGACTCTGGTTCATCTTCCGTCTGTATACAATAAACATAAGCCGAAGGATATCTTCTTCCAGATAATAACGATATCCATTTTCCTTTTTTCTTGATTTTATGATCCCTTTTTTCTCATAAAAACGGAGAGTATCCCGGCTTATGCCCACGATCTCGGACATATCGCCTATAAGATACTCTCGACGTTTCATTTCTGTTCTGTTTTCCGTCATACCTTTCTTTTCTCCTGTTTTCCATTTTCCCACGATCGATATTTCTTCCAGATGTGCCCTTAAAGAATATCTTATATGGATTTTGTGATTTGGTCAATGGTGACCAGAAAAATAGAAAGGGAACCGGTACATCATTTACGAAATGATGTACCGGTTACAGTTTATCTTACACCGAACTTAGCTCCACGTTTAATGGTGCCGTTGCTGTTCCATTCATTGTAAACGTATGGACCGCCGTCTGTGGTTCCATTTTCTGTAAACTCATGGTTTCCGCCATTATAGTTATAGTTGCCAGTTACCATCTTGCAGCTGCTGGTGTCGAAATAATAAACATTTCCATTGATCTTCATAATACCGCCCTGAAGCTCGCCGGTATCAGCTGCATAGTACCAGGTGCCATCTCTCTGGATCCATCCAGTTCTCATTAACTGGTCATCACCAAAATAGAACCAGTGATTTCTGTACTGTACCCAGTTGTTGGTGCAGTAAGATCCGTCACCCCACTGATACTTTACTCCCTTTCCTGTACCTGTAAAACCTGCTGCAAAAGATGTCATCGCACTACCTGCAGTCAAAGCCAGTGCCAGCGCTGTAATAGCAAAACGTTTCTTCATACTTATCAATGCCTCCTGCATTTTTATATCTGTTTTATGCAGAAAGCATACACCTTGGAGTTGCTCCAAGGTCAAGGCATGTAAGAGTTTTGTAATGTTTTGCAGCAGTTTGTAAGATTTAATGTTCTCTGCCCGGTAGTACTTTACAGTACCATCGCCAGCTTCGTTGCCTCATATATTCCCTTTTTGGCATCTCCTGCTGTCAGACAGTCTCCTACACTGTGAATACGGTGATCACCTTCGTACTCTGTTTCCAGTGCCTTGTCTGAACGGGAACCGAAAGCAAGGACAATACTGTCAAATCCGGTCATCTCTTTTGTTTCTCCGTTCTGATCATACCTGATGCCATCCGGACGTATCTCACATACACGGCTGTTTAAACAAAATCCCACACCAGCTTTATCCAAACGGCTTAAAAGGTTCTCTCTTGGTCTGAGAGGCGCTAATGGTGCTGCTTTATCCAGCATATCTACAACAGTGACTTTATTGCCGTAGGTACTTAAGACCTCTGCTGCTTCTGCGCCTACTAATCCTGCTCCCAGTACCAGGATCTTCTGACCGCTTAAGCGCACATCAAAAGAAAGCACCTGATTTGCCAGATATACATTTTCACCGTCAATTCCCGGAATACGAGGAACTAAAGGTTGTGCACCACAGGCAAGAATGATCTCATCAAAGCCTTCCTGTTCTAACATTTCTTTTGTGGCTTTTACCCCGTAAATGACCTCTGCCCCATATTTCTTACAGAAAGTAAGGTAAGTACTGATAGTCTTGGCCAGCTCCTGTTTCATAGCCGGAACTGCTGCCAGGCGGTACTGCCCCCCTGCTGTAATTTCTTTTTCATATACCTTTACTTCATGACCCCGTTTTGCCAGGATCCATGCTGCCTGCAGCCCCACAGGACCTGCTCCTACAACAGCGATCTTCTTTTTCTTTTCTGCCGGTGTGATCTCCCATATATGCTCTTTTCCACTAAATGGATTGATCATACAGGAAATGCCAAAGCCCTCTTCAAAGGAATTCGGATACAGACATCTCTGCATACATCCGGTACAGGTAAGAATCTCATCCAGCCTTCCTTCTTTGATCTTTTCCGGTAAATGAGGATCACAGACAGATTCTCTGCCTAAAGCCACAAAATCCATTGCACCTGTCCTGAGAGCAGATAACATCAGCGCCGGATCATTCATTCTTCCTACTCCGATCACGGGAACAGAAACTACATCTTTTACTATTTTCACGTTCTGAATGTTAAATCCACTTTCTGAGTAATAAGAATGGATGGCAATCCCATGTGAAATATGAATAGCATCTGCACCGGCTGCCTCAAAAAGAATAGCCTGTGCCGCTGCATCTTCAATGCGGTTTCCACCGTCATATCCTTCATCACCGCTGGTCCTTACGCAGACCGGGAATGCCTTTCCACAGGCTTCTTTGATCCCTTCTACGATCTCACAGACGATCCTCGCCCGGTTGGAAACACTTCCGCCGTACCGGTCCACCCGTTTATTTACACCACGGGATAAAAACTGGGCCAGCAGATAGCCATGGGCACCATGGATCTCTACGCCATCAAAGCCGGCTTTCTGCGCCCTTACAGCTGCATCCACAAATTTTTTTACTACTTCCTTTACTTCTGCTTCTGTCAGCTCATGTACCGGGATCAGATTGGCTTTATCCGGGATATTGCTGGCTCCCACTGCCATTTTATCTGTACTTCCTTTTCCCTGCATTCTTCCAGAATGCTGCAGCTGGGCGAAAATACGGCCTCCATTTTCATGTACCCGTCCTGTTAATCTGGAAAATGAAGGAATAAATTCATCATCATAAATAGCTGCCTGCATGGGATAAGCCAGACCTTCTTCACTGACACATAAAAATTCTGTGATCAGCAGCCCAAATCCCCCCAGTGCCCGCTCGCCATAATAATTGCAGGCCTGTTCCGTCATATGATGCTTTGCATCTGCATAATGGCTGTTCATAGCCGGCATCACAAACCGGTTTTTTATTTCCAGTTCTCCTATTTTCATAGGCTGAAATAATGCTTCGTACATAATATCCTCCTTTATTTTACTAGGCAATAACATACGCTGTTATCTCTTACATAACAGCTTACATCCCCCTGTTCCAGCAGATATTCCAACATAGAACGGACGATCCGTTCATATAATCTGGCTTTTTCCAGACGTTTTACCGGATGTCCCATATCATTGATCACTTTTGCAGTCAGCTGTTCCAGAGTAATGTCCTCAGAGATCAGTGGCTTCATATCTCTCAGGATTTCCTTAAAACGCTGTATATTCTCCTCTGCCAGTTCCCTTACTTCATCAAAAACCCCGTAATGGGCAAGAATATATTTTTTATACCCAAGGTTTTTGATTTTTTCCAGTGTTTTCAGTGTCTGCGACCAGCAGAGCATATAAAACAGCCGTCCTTTTTTCAGGCTTTCCCGGTCAAACATGCTGTCTGCCAGATAAGCCACCCCATCCGGCGTAACAAAGCCCATATGACTGGCTGCATGCCCAGGAAGGGAAAGGATCCGGAACTGTACGCCGCAGACCTGAACCTGTTCCTGGCCTGGCAGGATCATCTGGTCTGCTTTACACAGCATATCACTACATTCTCTTTCATTATCCTGTAACGTATTCGAATAGAAAACAGTTTTTAAAGACAATGTATCCTGCAATATGCCTGCATCCAGACAGGACATGACCAGTTCTGCCCCATATTCCTCCTGAAGAAAGCGGTTATTTTCTGTATGGTCATAATGCCCGTGACTGCATAGTACCGCTCTTACACTGATCTTGTTTTTACCGAGATATTCTGCCAGTTGTGTTCTTGCCAGACGGGAACCACAATCCATTAATATCCATTCTCTTTCTCTTATCTCATAATAAGGAATACAGTTTCCCATCAAATAAAGACAACCTGTATTTCCTGCCACCTGCACTGAATGTCCCATACACTTCCGGTCTCCCTTAAACACTTTATCAGGAACACAAATATCCGCTCACCTGAAGTTGTCTTCGGCGGGCGGACATCTGCATTATGTCTTACAAATTCTTTTACTTTCTGCTTTCTTTGATCTGTTTGATCAGTTCCGGGATCACCAGTTTCAGATCGCCTACTACACCATAATCTGCCATATTAAAGATAGGTGCATCTGGATCCTTATTAATAGCTACGATCACATCAGAACCACTCATACCTGCTGCATGCTGGATTGCTCCTGAAATTCCACATGCAATGTACAGTTTTGGACCAACTGTCTTTCCGGTCTGTCCAACTTGATGAACATGTCCGATCCAGCCTGCGTCAACAGCTGCACGGGATGCACCTACAACGCCGCCTAACAAATCTGCCAGTTCCTTTAACGGTTCAAAACCTTCAGGGCCGCCAACGCCTCGTCCGCCGGACACGATCACTTCTGCACTCTCCAGATTTACATCACCGGCATCTAAGTCTTTTAATACCTCTACCAGACGGGTACGGATACGTTCTGCTGCAATGTGGATGTCTTCTGTAATGATCTCAGGCTTGTTATCCTCGTTTCTCTCACCCTTCTTAAATACGCCCGGACGTACAGTTCCGATCTGCGGACGATGATCCGGACACATGATCGTAGCCAGAAGGTTTCCACCGAAGGTAGGACGGGTCCATGCGATATTTCCTGTTTCTTCATCATAATCTACAGCTGTACAGTCAGCTGTCAGACCGGTTCTTAAACGGCAGGAAAGTCTTGGTCCCATGTCACGGCCCTCATTGGTAGCACCGATCATCATGGTGGTTGGTCCGTATTTTGTTACCAGGGCATACATAGCATCTGCATAAGCATCTGTGGTGTAATGCTGGTATTCTTCCCCGTCAACTACAATAATCTTATCTGCTCCATAAGCTGCTGCTTCTTTCACAGCTGCCTCTGTCTTATAACCGATCACAACTGCCACAAGAGCACCGCCCTGGGCATCTGCCAGTCTGCGTCCCGGATTTAACAGCTCCAGTCCTACATTTCTGGCCTTTCCTTCTTCATCGGTTTCAATAAATACCCATAAATCTTTGCTTAAAGCCTCCATGCTCTTCCTCCCTCCTTATACGATATGTGCAGAATTTAATAATTCAAACAGTTTCTGTGCAGAAGCTTCCGGACTATCTTCTTTTACAACAACGCCGCCCTGCTTCTGAGGAGGAGTAAAGCTCTTCTTAACCTTTGTAGGAGATCCCTTTAAACCAATACGCTCTGCGTCTACAGGAATATCTGCTGCAGTTAAAGTATTGATCGTCGCTCTGTTTGCTGCCATTTTTGACTTAATAGTTGGATAACGTGGGCTGAAGCTTGGCTTTGTCACTGTGATCACACAAGGCATCTTTGCTGCCAGAACCTCATATCCTTCCCCAGTCTCACGTTTTACCAGAACCTCATCATTTTCTACCTTTGCTTCAATGGCATATGTGATCTGTGGACAATCCATATGCTCTGCGATTTCTGGTCCTACCTGTGCGGTATCACCGTCAATTGCCTGCTTACCGCAGAAGATGATATCAAATTTGCCTTCCAGTGTCTCAATCTTGTCGATAGCTGTTTTTAATGTATAGCTGGTAGCCAATGTATCTGCACCGCCGAAAGCTCTGTCACTTACCAGATATGCCTTATCTCCGCCTACCGCCAGACACTCTTTTAAAGCTGCTTCTGCCTGTTTTGGACCCATGGAAAGAAGGATGATCTTCGTTTCCGGTGTTACATCTTTAATACGTGCTGCAATCTCTAATGCATATGCGTCAAAAGGATTGACAATACTTGGAACACCTGCACGGATCAGTGTATTTGTTACCGGATCGATCTTGATCTCTGTAGTATCCGGAACCTGCTTAATACAAACTAAGATGTTCATGCATTTTCCTCCTTTGGCTCTTCCCAGTATAACATGGTTGCCATGCTTCCTACCTGGCATACAGCCCCATCCTGGTTAATAATAGAATACTGGATATTTAAAATACCTCTGTCTGGTTTTGATTTAGAACGCTTAGCCTCCAGAACTTCCACCTCACAGTGAATGGTATCACCGATCTTGATGGCTCCTACGAATTTCCACTCTGTGCTTAAAGCTGCAATAGCAGAACCGTCAACCAGTCCCATACGTCCCCATAAACCGGTAGCAATGCCTGCACCTAAGAGTCCATGGGCAATACGGCTCTTAAATGGAAGGCTTTCTGCATAGATCTTATCTGTATGGATCGGGTTGTTATCGCCGGTAATACCTGCAAACAAAACTACGTCTGTTTCTGTAACAGTACGGGAAAGAGTGGTAAATTTATCTCCCACATGAAATTCACTTAAATATAAATAAGAACGCTTCATGTTCAAAACCTCCTGTTTATTAATATTCTTTTAATACAAATCTTCCAACTACCATACGGCAGATCTCAGAAGTTCCTTCACCGATGGTTAAAAGCTTTGCATCACGGTACATACGCTCTACCTGATATTCGTCACAAAGGCCATATCCGCCCATGATCTGAAGACCCATATCACATACACGTACACACATTTCAGAACAGAACATCTTTGTCATGGTTGCTTCTTTGCTGAATGGAAGTCCGTTGTCACTCATACGTGCTGTATTGTAAAGCATTGCACGGGCTACATCGATCTCTGTTGCCATTTCTGCTAATTTGAATGCGATCGCCTGGTTTTCGCAGATTGGCTTTCCAAAAGTAACTCTTTCCTTGGAGTATTTAGCTGCACGCTCTAAAACGCCCTGTGCCATACCAACTGCTACTGCGGAAATTGCTACACGGCCATCATCTACGCACTTCATAAACAGTGGGAAGCCTCTGTTTAATTCACCTAACAGATTCTCTTTTGGAATACGGACATCTGTAAAGGTCAGTGGGCATGAATAGGAGCTTCTGTTGCTCATCTTCTGCTCTGGCTTTCCAACCTCCAGACCAGGAGTTCCTGCTGGCACGATAAATACGGAAATACCTCTGCTTCCTTTTGCTTCCATATCAGTCTTTGCTGCTACTAAGAAGGTAGCTGCATATGGGCTGTTTGTGATAAAAGCCTTGCTTCCGTTGATGACCCACTCATCGCCTTCTAAAACAGCCTTGGTACGGATCTGTCCTGCATCAGAACCAGACTGAGGCTCTGTCAGTGCAAATGCACATAAGCCTTCACCCATAGCTGCAGGAGTAAGGAATTTACGTTTCTGCTCATCGGTACCTGCAATAGCAATAGGAGTGCTTCCTAAAGATGCATGAGCATCGATAATAGAAGCTAAAGATGCAGAATGTCTTGCGATCTGCTCAATAACAAGAACATTGCTTAAGTGATCCATTCCTGCACCGCCGTATTCTTCTGGTGCGCAGATTCCTAAAAATCCCATTTCCGCACACTGTTTTACCTCTTCCTCCGGAAATGCGTGACGTGCATCTAAATCTGTAACTGTTTCAGCAACTACTTCATCTGCGAATTTTTTCGCCATCTCCTGAATACTTAACTGGTCCTCTGTTAATCCATATTTGTTGCTCATAAAATAAACCTCCTCCAAAATTCTGTTATTTGATTGTTTCTGTTAATTTTCCAGCCATTTCCTTTAACCGGAATTTCTGTACTTTTCCCGTAGATGTACGGGGCCAGTCCCCATTTTTTAAATAAAAGAAATATTTAGGTACCTGGAATTTTGCCAGGTGCTCTTTGCTATAGTTTTCTACCTTTTCCCTGTTTTCCTTTGTGTCCTCATGTAACTGGATAAATGCAGCTCCCACATAACCATGTTTCTCATCTGGAACTCCCACAACAGCAGCACTGCTGATCTGGGGACAGTTTCCAAACACATCTTCCAAAAACTTAGGAGATACATTTTCCCCGTTTATCTTATACATATCGTCTACACGGCCGGCTAAAACAAGATATCCATTTTTATCAAAGTAGCCGCAGTCTCCGGTCTTGAACCAGCCATCTTCAGTAAAGACCCGCCTGTTTGCTTCCTCCCGGTTAAAGTAGCATTTCATTACTACGCTTCCCTTACACCAGAGTTCCCCAACTTCCCCTGGTCTGCAGTCTTCTCCCGTTTTCTGGTCTGCTACACGGTAAGCGATCTGATGTCCGCCATAAGCCTTTTCCCCGCTGCAGCCGCCAGGAAGCAGTTTCCCAACTCTGCTTTCAAGGATCTCATCCCCGTCATCAGGGGCAGTCTGCATGGATGCCCCGCATACTTCTGTCATCCCATATCCGGTGATCACATCCGATACACCAAGGTATTTTCTGATGGACGGCCATACCCAGGAAGGACATACAGCTGCAGAACAGTACACTGCATGAAGCTCCGGAAGCTCTACAAAATTTTCTTTCAGATAACTGATCAGTGACATCATCTGTGCCGGAACGCTTAAGATGTCATTTGCACCTTCAGCTTTCATAAACTGTAAAACAGGCTCCGCTGCAAATTTACCACGGCGGAATAACACAGCTCCTCCCACCAGTATGGCTGCCAGCATCCCTTCTACATATCCATAAACATGAAACATGGGAAGGGGGATGAAAATACGCCGCCCCTTCTCAAATCCTCTGTTTAAACAGCTGGCATAGGCACTTCTCATCAGCATATCATGGGTAAGTACCACACCTTTTGGTGCCTTCGTGCTTCCTGATGTATAAATGATATCTGACGGATCATGAGCGTATTCAGATCCCCTTCGCAGGGAAAGGATCTCTCCTTTTCCTGCTGCAAGGAAATCAGCCCATTCTTTCGTAGATACACTTATATGACAGTCTGCCTGAGGCAATGTGACAACTAATTTTAAAGCTGTCTCGTTTTTTTCAAGATCAATATGACAACCTGTGATCAGATACTGAGACTGGGACTGTTCCAGTACAAACCCCAGTTCTCTGGCAGAAAGGGAAATGTTTACAGGTACCTTTACCGCGCCTATGGCATTGACTGCCAGAGCTACAAATACCTGTTCCGGGCAGTTTTCAATCTGCATAGCCACATGTTCACCAGGCTTTACACCTATGGCTGCCAGCCCTTTTGCCACCTGAATGACTTTTTCCTTTGTTTCTTTATAGGTGAACCGCTCTCCGGGACTTACAATAAAGTCCTGATCCGGGAAACGCTCTGCTGTCTCCTCAAAAAAGCCCCATATGGTTTTTTCCTGCCAGAAAGGATATAGCGCTTCAAGCTCTCTGATCCGGTCATCCCTGTATCCTTTCATATCTATCTCCTGTCTGTTTTCTATCACCCAATAGGATACATGATACTTGCCAGAACAATTGCCTCTATCAGGATGATAATAGAACCTACTACTGTAATAGCAAACAGATGCTTATAGCCTTCCTTATGGGTCAGACCGCAGCATGCAAGTACAGTAACCATAACGCCGTTGTGTGGCAGGGAATCCAGTGTGATGCAGGCTGCTGATGCGATCTTGTGAAGGACACCAGGATTTATACCCATTTCCAGGTATCTTGGAGCCAGTGTTTCCAGAGCCAGTGTCAGACCGCCGGAACCGGAACCGCATGCGCCGGACAGCAGTGCAGTACCAAGTGAGAAGGAGATCAGTGGAGAACCTCCCATGCTGGTTGCTACGTTTACAAGAGTGGTATAACCTGCTGTCAGTTTTGCAACACCGCCGAAACCAACAACTGCAGAAGTTGCTACAATAGCACCCATAGCGTCACTGACGCCACAGTTAAGGATCTCGATCTTATTATCGATCTTATTCCAGTAAAGGATAGCGATGGAGATCCATCCCATTAACAGAGTGTACAGTACGTTTACGCCAAAGAATAACGGAATAACTACCAGTGCCAGCGGGATAAATGCGATGGCGCCGTTTCCATGCTCTTTCTGCTCATATTCTGCCATCATTTTAAGGGTTGCTGCGTCTGCGCTGAAGTGCTCGCCTTTTTTACGTGCAACTTTTTCCTGCCATAAGCAGTAGAACAGTGCCAGCAGGAAGAAGGAACCTGCGATGATCGCGGAATATACAGGAAGGACTGTTGCAGATGTTCCCAGATATTTTACAGGGATATTGTTTACAACAGATGGAGAACCAGGTCCTAAGTTTACAGCTGTAAAGGAACCTGCTGCTACGATCGCCGGGATCAGATGTCTTGGAAGGTCAGCCTTCTTAAACATATTTAATGCAATCGGATACATAACGAATACGATAACGTAGCAGGATACACCGCCGTAGCTTAAAATCAGTGTGGTAACACATAAAACTGCAATGGTGAATTTTGTACCCAGCTTGGAAGTTAAAAGATTTGCCAGGTCTTCTGCACCGCCGCCTAACTGCATAGCCTTACCAAAGCTTGCACCTAAGAAGATCAGTGGCCAGTAATTCTTGATATAGCCCACAAATGCTTCCATGTAATCATTTGTAAGACAGTCATAAATATTTAAGCCTGACATCAGTGCCATTAAACCGGTACAAACGATCGCTGAAACTGCGATATTAACCTTTTTCCAGATCATGATAACCAGCACGATCAATGGAACGATAATTGCCAATACACTTAACATACGTATTTCCTCCTATAAGAGAAATATTTACCCCATTTTTTTGTTTAACTGTTTTGCTCCAAAACATAATGCCGCTGCCAGAATACTGCATACTGCAGCAAAAATAAACGCACCGGAATAATTTCCTGTAGATGACTTGATGGCTGTTGCCACATTTGGTCCTACAATAGAAGCAATGCCGTATCCGGTAAAAATAATGCTGTAATTGATACCATTGTATTTTGCCCCAAATGTATCAGAGCTTAAGGCTGAGAATGTAGCTAATGTTCCGCCAAAGCATACGCCTGTGATAACGATCGCTGCCACAAAAGCCGGGAATGTAGATACACTGGATAAAAATACCATGTCCAGAGCACATAAAAGCATAACCCCTATTACTACTTTATGGCGCCCAAGAACATCGGAAAGGGAACCAAGAGCCAGTCTGCCCACAAAGTTGGCAACTGCCATGATACCCACTAAAAGTGCTGCCTGCGCCGCTGTGATGCCTGCCACTTCCTGGCCAATCCTGGAGGCATGTCCGATGAGCATCAGACCTGCTACAGAAGCACATAAAAGTGTTGCCCATAAAAGATAACATCTTGGATCCTTTAACATTTCCCGCCATGTTTTTCCTTCGCTTGCAGCCTGGGCTGCTGCCGGTGTATATCCTTCCGGTTTCCAGCCGGCCGGTGGACCGTCTATGTACCAGGATGTTGCCAATGAAACAACTAAGAACATTCCGCCTACCAGGCGAAACGCTGTCATTACATTAAACCGGGTCAGTAAGAAATTAGCTAACGGCGCAACGATCAGGGATGCCATTCCGCAGGTTCCCACTGCCATTCCGGAAGCAAATCCCTTTTTGTCCGGAAACCAGCTGACAGCTGTCACGACACCTGGATTATAGCCAAATCCGGAGGCACAGCCTGCAAGGATACCGAAGCTTGCATACAGCATAATGATACTTCCTGCCATTCCTGTTGCAAACCAGCCAAGTCCCCACATAATACCGGCTGCGATCATCAGCTTTCTGGCTCCGAAACGCTGCAGCAACATTCCCCCTACCAGTCCCATTAAAGCCACACACATAAGCATAATGGAATAAGCTACTGTTACCTTGCTGTAATCCCAGCCCATGTAATTTGCCAGTTCACCGGAAAATGCACTCCATGCATATACGCCTCCGAAACAAAAGGTGTTGCAGCAAATGCAAAAAAGCATGATCCAGCGATTTTTTTGCTTTTTCATTTCCATAAACCTTTAACCTTTCAGAGGGATCAGACCCATTTCTTTTGCTTTTGCAAGAAGTTCATCCCTGAATTTCGGATGAGCAATAGCAATCAGATTTTCTGCCCTCTGTCTTACGGTCTTATAACGCAGGGGAGCAATACCATATTCTGTTACAATATAGTCTACATCATATCTTGGAACCGTTGTAATATTTCCAGGCTGGAAATATGGCACGATCTTGGAAATGGTGTCATTCTTTGCTGTAGAATTCAGTGCGATAATGGATTTTCCGCCTTCGCTGATCTGTGCACCACGCACATGGTCTAACTGGCCGCCGATGCCGCTGTACTGTCTTCCATTTACTGTTTCAGAATTGACCTGTCCCTGAAGATCTACTTCCAGACAGCCGTTAATAGATGTCTGCTTGTAGTTCTGGCCGATGACATATGGATCATTTACATAATCAACTGGCTGCATCTGGAACATTGGGTTATGATCAATGAATTTATAGAATTCTTCGCTTCCTGCTGCCTGTGCTCCAATACAGATACCAGGATTTAAGGTCTTTCTCTTGTTGGTGATGACTCCTGCTTTTACCAGCTCCATCATGGCTTCTGTCAATGTCTCAGAATGGACACCCAAATCCTTTTTGTCCATCAGGTTACGGGCAATAGCATCTGGAAGCATTCCGATACCTAACTGGATGGTTGCGCCGTCTTCAACCAGACTTGCGCAGTAATCTGCGATCTTCTGGATCTTTTCATTTGGCTCTGCCCTGCCAATGATGTATAAAGGCGCTGTCTGCTCTACAATGTAATCTGCCTTTGCCAGTTCAAACATTCTTCCTTCTACGAAAGGCAGATCCGGATTGACCTGGGCAATGATGCGGTCTGCGGTTCTTGCTGCCGGTTCTGTAAAGCAGCAGGTATTTCCAAAGCTGCACATACCATCTTCATTTGGAGGTGTTACCTGGATAAATGCCCAGTGTGGATTTAAATCAGGATTTTTTGCAAACATATCTGGCCAGTTGTGGAAATTGGTTCCTCCCAGATAATCTACTCTTCCTGCATGATAAGCCGGTCTTGATTTTGGTCCGATGAAAAGGGAAATATGGTGGAAATGTCCTTCGTATTTCTCTTCCAGATATTCATTTGGTCCCGGGCTCATACCGTGGATAATGATCACATTTTCCAGTTCTTTATAACGTGCAACCAGTGCATCTACCAATGCAGGCGGTTCTCCGATCCAGTCAGCAAATATGATTTTTTCTCCAGATTTAACATGGCTGACTGCTTCTGCTGCAGTGGTCATTTTATCTTTATATTTTTCGCGCCAATCCATTATTTCAACTCCTGTTTTTCTATTTTTGATCTCAAATTAGAATAAGCTGTTTCCACCGTCTTCGATCCAGGTCTGACCTGTACAGTAGGAAGCTTCATCAGAACCTAAGAATAATGCTACGGAAGTTGCCTCATCCGGCTCACCAAAACGTCCCATAGGAATGTTTCTTAAGAACATTTCACATCTTTCAGGATTTAATCTGGTTCCCTCTGTCAGTCTGGTTGCATGGGTTCCAGGTCCGAATGCACAAACGCGGATTCCATATTTTGCCATTTCCAAAGCTGCAAATTTAGTGAACATGGTAACGCCGCCTTTACTTGCGGAGTAAGCACCTGTATTTGGAGAAACGATCAGGGATGCTACAGAACTGGTATTTACTACAACTCCCTTAATTCCCTTATCTACCATATGTCTTAATACTGCCTGAGATACAAAAAATGTACCATTTAAGTTGATATCAATGACTTTGCGCCACTGCTCTTCGGTGCTGTCTAACAGAGACTGGCGTCCGATCACACCTGCAATATTAAACAGAGCGTCAATGTGTCCAAAATGCTCGATCACAGCTGCAATGGCTGCGTCAACATTTGCCTTGGATGATACATCACATGGAACTGCAAACACTTTGTCTTTCTTATCCCCAAATTCCTTCTCCAGTGTATCCTGCTCCAGATCCAGAGCACCTACTAAAGCACCTTCTTCTACTAATCTGTTTACCAGATTTAACCCCAGTCCGTTGGCAGCCCCTGTTACCACACAAACTTTACCTACGTAGCGATGATGTTCATAATGCATAAGATAACCCCTCCTATAAATTTTGTTGTACGAAAGAGCACATACTCTAAAACATTTCGTCATTTTTTTGTCAATCAAATGTTCCAGATGCCTGGTCTTTCTGTAACCGTCAACTACATTATCATTAAATATTAAGAGCAATTATCGTGCTATCTTTTGTATTTTCTGACCTTTATGTATTATTCGCTTTTGATCTTTGTTCTTAGAAACCTTTGGTTTATCTACGTTTTTGTTATTTTTTTATCGTTTTTATATAAATTTTATTTTTTATTTTTTTAACCATTTTGCATATTTTTTATACTCATTTATAACTTCTTTTATTGACTTTTTTCAATAACTATACTAGATTTAAGATATAAATTGAAAAAATTCAATTATCATCTTAAGAAAAATGATGTTTGGAACATGCAAACCATACAATAACAAACCGAAAGGACATTTATATGGCTGCCAGATCACCTCACATACGGATGCGGGATGTTTCCCGTGTCTATGATGCTTTGGAACTTGGGATCATTATCGCTGACGGAAACGGGACGATCATCTGGGGAAACCGGTATTACAGCAGTCTCGCCCAATTTGATATCAGGGAATATTTCGGTCAGAATGTGCGAAAGATCTCCCAGCGTGAAGATGTTATACTGCCTACAGAGCGGTACATGATCGATACCGTACTGGAAACCAAGCAGCAGCAGACCCAGATCGTACGCTATCCCACCCAGGATTATGTACTTACTACTGCCACTCCTATTTTAAATAAAGCCGGTGAGATCGATTACATCATCTATTCAGTAAGCAATTACAGCGATCTGATGCGCCTTCAGGAAAAAGCATCCCAATCCACCATGCGCACCATGGCCCTGGAATCTCATCTGCGCAATATACAGGTAGACTCCAGCATTGGAAAAGACATTATCATTGCTAATAAAGCCATGTATAACATTTACGGAAAAGCGCTCCGGTTAGCTCCCACCTCTGCTTCTGTGATGCTTACAGGTGAATCCGGAACCGGTAAAGATGTGCTTGCCCGTTTTATCCACCAAAGCAGTCTTCGCAAGCATGAAAACTTTATCCATGTAAATATGGCAACTATCCCAAAACCATTATTTGAATCTGAGCTATTTGGATACACTCCCGGTTCTTTTACAGGTGCCGCCCGTCAGGGAAAAGAAGGCCTGATCCAGTTGGCTGATAAAGGTACCATTTTTTTAGATGAGATCGGAGAACTTCCTTTAGATATCCAGGCAAAACTTCTCCAGGTGATCCAAAATAAGGAAGTACGGGCCATTGGCGCTGTCGAACCGGTTCCTGTGGATTTTCGCATCATATGTGCTACCAACCGTAATTTAAAGCAAATGGTGGATGACCACGAATTCCGTCTGGATCTCTATTACCGTTTAAATGCAGTAGAACTGACGCTTCCGCCTCTGCGGGAACGCCCTGAGGACATTCCTCTGCTGTCTACCCTCTTTTTAAACCGGTATAACGAACAGAACCATACTAATAAAATATTATCTGCTGATGTGGTACGTCTGATGCAGAAATATTCCTGGCCCGGAAATGTCCGGGAGCTGCAGCACCTGATAGAAAGTATGGTAGTTCTCTGCCAGAGTGATACCATTACTGCAGACCAGCTTCCAGATGAACTGAAGGATACCACAGAGCTTTCTTCCGGAGATGCTCTGGACGGAAAAGAGATGACGTTAAAGGAATGTGTAGAACAATTTGAGATCCAGTTGATCCAAAAAGCATTAAATAACACTACCTCTGCTGCAAAGGCAGCAAAAACACTGGGGATCGATGCTTCTACCCTTTGTAAGAAGAGGAAACGATATGGCATATAATACTTCAGGTACTGAAAAAAAGACCATCCTTCATTCCCCGTCTATGATACAGATCTTCCAGAAAGCAAATCTTCTTGCCTACAATCAGGCTTCTGTGCTTATTTACGGGGAAAGCGGCGTTGGAAAAAGCTTTCTGGCAGAATATATCCAGAAAAGTGGTTCTTTATCTGGTAAACCCTTTGTAAAGATCAGCTGCAGTGCTATTTCAGAGGAGCTTTTTGCCTCTGAACTTTTCGGCTATTCTCCCAATGCCTTTACCGGTGCTTCTGCCAGTGGAAAAACAGGACTTTTAGAAACAGCAGATCATGGAACCGTCCTTTTTGATGAGATCAATGAGCTTTCTCCCCATTGCCAGACTCTGCTTTTACATTTTTTACAGAACAAAAATATAACTCCTATCGGTTCCCTTATTGCTAAAGAGATCCACACCCGCATTATCTGCACTTCCGGACAGGATCTACAAGAACTGATCAAAGCCGGAACCTTCCGTTCAGATCTCTACTACAGGATCCGGGTAGCCAATATCCATATACCTCCTTTAAGAAAGCGAAGAGATGAAATCCCTTTATTTCTACGCTTTTTTATAGAACACTATTCAAAAGAATATGATTGTCCTTTGGAAAACCAGCCAATTTCTGAAAACCAGATGACTGCGTTAAGCGGGCTTGAGTGGAAAGGAAATATAAGAGAGATTTCCAATCTGGCACAGCAGATCTGTCTGTCAGAAAACCAGAAAGAACTGATCGACTCATTTATCCATGCCCACTGCACACCACTGCATACACCAAAATCCCAGTCCATCCTTCGCCCTATAAGTAATGCTGCCGCTTCCGGGAAACAGCCGGCTGATCCTAAAGATCCGGCACATTTGCTGCAGGGGGATTTAATTCCATTAAAAGAAGCCCTTCGCCAATTTGAGGCAGCTTATATACAACAGGCTTTGGACCAGACCGGGACGCTTAAGGAGGCAGCAGATGTCCTTGGTATCAGTTTCAGTTCTCTTTGCAGGAAAAAGGCAGAGCTTGGCATATCCAAAAATGCAGGTTCCGGCAAAAAAATTACCGGCCATGCCCTTTAAAAATTTAAAAGGTATGACCGGTTTTTTGATGACCGCGCTGCTTATTATTCCCCTACCAGTTCTTTCATCACATCATCTACTTTTTCGATTTTTTCTGCTCTGTAAGCATTGCTGCCACAGAAAAGAAGGGCATTATTTTCATCCCCTTCCGCTGCATTTACCAATGCCTGTGTAATGCAGTAAGGAATAGTCCTGATGTCGCAGTGTTCCAGACACTGGAAGCAGCTTTTGATAGCCGGGCGGACTCCCTCTTTGATCTGCTGCAAAAATGGATTTAAAATAGCCCGTCCCGGCATTCCTACCGGGCTCTGGGTAATGATGATATCTTCTTTTTTGGCGTTGATGTAGGCCTGCTTATAGGCATCCGGAGCATCACATTCTTCGGTGGTAACGAAACGTGTGCCTACCTGTACACCTTCTGCCCCCAGTTCAAACTGATGCTTTACATCTTCATGGGTATAAATGCCCCCGGCAGTTACTACCGGGATATGCTTCTGGTACTTTTCTTCGTAAGTCTTTATTACTTCCATAATGGAGCGGACTTCTTTATCGTAAGCTTTCTGGTTGTAGGTATTGGGCACATCTTTGGTGTCTGCACCGTACTCTGCCAGCTCTTCCCTGGAAAAGCCCAGATGACCACCTGCTAATGGTCCTTCCACTACCACAAAGTCCGGAACCTGCTTATACTTTCTGTCCCAAAGTCTGCATATGACCTGTGCAGATTTGGCAGAAGACACAATAGGAGCCAGCTTTACTTTTTTTACTGCCTGTTTGCAGATCTCTCCGCAGGTTTCCTTTGCATCTGCGATCCCTGCTTTCATTTCCTCATATGCAGCCTGTGCATACTCTGGAAGACGCACAGGAAGACCTGCTCCAGATACAATGGCATCTGCACCGCATTTAATGGCTTCCTTGACCCACAGGTCATAATGCCTGGTAGCTACCATAATGTTAAAACCAATAGCGCCATTTGGTGCGATCTCCCTGGCTTTTTGCATTTCCCGTCTGATAGCACGCAGATTAGCTTCTACAAAATTAGTCTTAAAATCAGGTTCCCTGAATCCGATCTGTGCTGTGGAGATAAGTCCCATGCCGCCACAGGCTGCTACAGCTCCTGCCAGCTTATGAAGGCTGATACCTACACCCATACCGCCCTGGATCACCGGTCTTTTAAGGACCAGATCTCCTATTGTTAATGCTTTGATCCCACTCATTTCTCACATTCTCCTAAATCTTTCGTATCTGTGTTCTGCCAGCTCTTCTCCGGACAGATTCAAATACTTTTCAAAAAATCCGATTATAGACCGGTCCATATAGCCTGCAATGCGGTACAAAGTATCTGTATTTGCCGGTTCTTCCTCTGGAATGATCCTCTCGATCAGCCCCAGTTCCTTTAAATCAGCTGCTGTTACCTTCATCACTCTGGCTGCCTCCGGGGCTTTCTTGCTGTCTTTATAAAGAATAGAAGCAAAACCTTCCGGTGATAAAATGGAATAAATGGCATTTTCCATCATCCATACTTCATTTGCTACTGCCATAGCTAAAGCACCGCCGCTTCCTCCTTCACCGATGACAATGGAAAGCACCGGAACCTTTAAGGAAGACATTTCAAACAGGTTCTTTGCAATGGCTTCTCCCTGACCTCTTTCCTCTGCCTCCAGTCCGCAGAAGGCTCCTGGTGTGTCTACAAAACAGATAATGGGGCGTCCAAAGGTTTCCGCCTGCTTCATTAAACGCAGTGCCTTGCGATAACCATCAGGGGATGGCATACCAAAATTACGGCGGATATTATCCTTGGTGTTCTTTCCCTTCTGCTGTCCGATAACTGTAACCGGCATGCCATGGAACATGGCAATACCGCCTACAATAGCACCATCGTCTTTAAAGCAGCGGTCGCCATGAAATTCTATAAATTCATCAAAAACAGCGTTGATATAATCTAAAGCCGTTGGTCTGTCTGCTTTTCTGGAAAGGAGAACTGTATCCCAGGCACTCTTTTCTGTGTTTTCCTTTTTCTGACGGGCTTCTGATACATTAACAGCAGTATCTGCTTTTACAGCATCTTTTTCCACAGCCATATCATGTTTTCTGTGCATGTAAAGGATCTGTCCGATCACATGCTTTTGATCCTTTCTTGGAAGGATCATGTCTACAAAACCATGCTCTAACAGGAATTCAGCTCTCTGGAAACCTTCCGGCAGCTTCTGCCCAATGGTCTGCTCAATAACTCTTGGACCGGCAAAACCGATCAGTGCACCTGGTTCTGCAATGATGATATCGCCTAACATTGCAAAGCTTGCGGTCACGCCTCCGGTAGTCGGATCAGTAAGGACGCTGATAAACAGCTGTCCTGCTTCATGGTGGCGTTTTAAGGCTGCGGAAGTTTTTGCCATCTGCATCAGGGAAACAATGCCTTCCTGCATTCTGGCACCGCCGGAGCAGGCAAACAGGATCACCGGAAGCTTTTCCTTTGTAGCACGTTCTACTGCCTCTGTGATCTTCTCTCCCACTACATGCCCCATACTGCTCATAATAAAGCGGGCATCGCACACACCTACAACAGCAGGATTTCCATCGATCTTTGCCTTTCCAATGACAATAGCTTCATTCAGGCCGGATTTTTCTCTGGCTGCTTCTACCTTCTTCTCATAGTTAGGAAAGTCTAAAGGATTAGAAAATGGCATTTCTTTATTCCATTCCTCAAAGGTTCCCACATCCGTAAGCATTTCGATCCTGCGGTAAGCATGAACACGGAAGTAGCCGCCGCATTTGGGGCATACATAATAATTGTTCTTTACGTCTTCCACATAGATCGGCTGTCCGCATTTATTGCATTTGCGCCATAAACCTTCCGGGATAGATGGTTCTTCCCCTTCCTGGCTTACCGGTCTGTATTTGGTATCTATTTTTGTATACGTTTTTCTGAACATGTTGCGCAGCATACGACAACTTCCTTTCTGCATTATCCCTATTCAGGATCATAAATATCGGTCCACGGCCTGGTACATCGTTTCGTAAATAACTGTACTAGTCACGGAGGAAATTCCAGATTAAATTTCTAAAATTTATTTTACGTAGTCCGGAAAATACTTTTCAATAAACCCTGTGTCTGTATCACCCTTCTGAAAAGCTTCATTTTCCAGGATCTCATACTGAAAATCAATATTTGTTTCAATGCCTTCTATGATAACTTCGCCTAACGCACTGCGCATTTTCGCAATAGCAGATGCACGGTCTTTATCATAAACGATCAGCTTCATGAGCATGGAATCATAGTTGGCCGGTACTTTATAACCATTGTAAATATGTGTATCCACACGGACGCCATTTCCACCTGGGATATGCACGTTGGTAATACAGCCCGGACATGGCATAAAGCGCTTCTTCGGGTTTTCCGCATTAATACGGCATTCAATGGCATGACCCTTGATCTGGATATCTTCCTGTGACACACTTAACGGCTCTCCTGCAGCCACACGGATCTGCTCTTTGATCAGGTCAATGCCGGAAACCATTTCTGTTACCGGATGCTCTACCTGGATACGGGTGTTCATTTCCATAAAATAAAAGTTTTTATCTTTATCTAATAAAAACTCGATGGTTCCTGCGTTCTCGTAATTAACGGCTTTCGCTGCCTTTACTGCAACTTCACCCATTTTTTTACGAAGCTTTGGGGAAATGACCTCACATGGAGACTCTTCCATTACCTTCTGATGACGGCGCTGGATGGAGCAGTCACGTTCTCCCAGATGAACAACATTGCCAAACTTGTCACCCATGATCTGAAATTCCACATGGCGGGGTTTTTCAATATATTTTTCAATATACATAGTATCATCGGAAAAACCCTTTACAGACTCTAACTGGGCTGCATTAAAATGCTCTGTAAAATCCTCTTCGCTTCTGGAAATACGCATTCCCTTTCCACCGCCACCGGAGGAAGCCTTTATCATAACCGGAAAACCGATCTCCTTTGCCATGGCAAGACCGGCCTCTGCTGTGTATACAGGCTCTTTGCTTCCCGGAACAACAGGAACTCCAGCCTGTATCATGGTATTTCTTGCTTCTGACTTATTTCCCATGCGGTTGATGATCTCAGCAGATGGTCCGATAAAGGTAATGTTACACTGCTGGCAAAGCTTTGCAAAACGGGCATTTTCTGATAAAAAGCCAAAGCCCGGATGAATGGCATCTGCCTTCATTGCAACAGTTGCAGAGAGAATACGCTCCATATTCAGATAGCTCTGACTGGAAGGAGCCGGGCCGATACAAATAGCTTCATCTGCCAGAAGCGTGTGAAGACTGTCCTTATCTGCCTCTGAGTAAACTGCAACTGTGCGGATACCCATTTCACGGCAGGCTCTGATAATACGGACTGCGATCTCACCTCTATTTGCGATCAATATCTTGTTAAACATACTTAATCTCCTATAGACCAGTCTTATCCGATCATAAAGGTCAGTTCGCCAACAACTGCAATCTTGCCATCTACAGTAGCAGTTGCTTTTCCTACGCCAACCGGTCCCTTCTGTTTAATGATCTCACATTCCAGTCTTAAACGGTCACCTGGAACTACTTTGTGTTTGAATTTTACGTTGTTTAATCCGCCAAAATAAGCGGTCTTTCCCTTGAAATTTTCCTGGGAAAGAATAGCTACTGCGCCGGTCTGGGCCAGTGCTTCCACGATCAGGACACCTGGCATAACCGGTTCCTGTGGAAAATGGCCTCTGAAATATGGCTCATCATAAGTTACAGATTTATATCCAACAGCCTTTACGCCCGGCTCTAATTCTTCAATACAATCTACCAGGAGAAATGGATGTCTGTGCGGAATGATCTCCTGGATTTCTTTAATACCCATTAACATGATTTTTGTCCTCCTGTGATACAATGTTCTCCCGGAACCTTTTTTATTTGGAAAGGTTCCAGGAGGACATCTATCATTTAATACGGAATAATGGCTGTCCGTACTCTACTACTTCCTCATTATTTACAAGGATTGCTTCAATAACGCCGTCATATTCGCTTTCGATCTCGTTCATCAGCTTCATTGCTTCGATAATGCCAAGTACCTGGCCTTTTTTCACAGTATCTCCTTCTTTTACAAAGCTTTCTGCATCTGGTGAGGAAGAGCTGTAGAAGGTTCCTACCAATGGAGATGTGATGACTTTATCAGAAGCAATATCATGGTGTTCTGCTGCTTCTGGTGCTGCAGCAGGTATTTCTGTGCTTACACTTGTGGAAGCTGCAGTCAGTACAGGTGCAGCGGTTGAAGCCGGAACAGCTGCGACAGCGCCAGGTGCACTAACTGTGATGATCTTTGCTTCTTCTTTCTCTTTCTTCAGGGAAATGTGCATATCGCCCTGATCCAGTTTAAAGCTGGTCAGCTTTGAATCAGATACAGCCTGAACCAGTGTCAGGATTTCATCTATATTCATTGTCCACGTTCTCCTTCCTTATGCTGTGAATTTTTTCACGATCAGGCTGGCATTATGTCCACCAAAGCCTAACGAGTTGCTGATGGCATAATTTACATCCATGGATACGCCTTCATGCATGGTGTAATCTAAGTCACAGCCTTCACCTGGTGTTTCCAGACCTACTGTTGGATGTACATAACCATCTTCAATGCTCTTTACACAGGTAATGAACTCTACGCCGCCTGCTGCGCCTAATAAGTGGCCGATCATGGACTTGGTAGAGTTGATCTTTACTTTATCTGCATGATCACCTAAAGCCAGTTTGATCGCCTTTGTCTCGAATAAGTCATTGTGATGGGTGCTGGTTCCATGGGCATTCACATAATCAAGCTGTTCCGGGGTGATGCCTGCATCCTTCATGGCAAATTCCATTGCCTTTGCAGCACCGCTTCCGTCTTCAGCAGGAGAAGTGATGTGGTATGCATCACAGGTTGCGCCGTATCCAACTACTTCTGCCAGGATCTTAGCTCCTCTTGCCTGGGCATGCTCTAAGGACTCTAATACTACGATTCCTGCGCCTTCGCCCATAACGAAACCATTTCTGTCCTGGTCAAATGGGATGGATGCTTTCTTTACATCATCGGTGGTGTTTAATGCTGTTAAGGAGGTGAAGCCTGCTACACCAATTGGTGTAATACTTGCTTCTGTACCGCCTGCTACCATTACATCTGCCTCACCGTGCTGGATAGAACGGAATGCTTCACCGATGGAATGTGTACCGGTTGCACATGCAGTTACTACGTTAATGCATTTTCCCTTAAGACCAAACTGGATGGAAACATTTCCTGCTGCCATGTTGCTGATCATTAATGGTACTAATAATGGCTCTACTCTTCCCGGTCCTTTTTCTAACAGTCTTTTTTCGTTGCGCTCTAAAGCCTGTAAGGAACCAATACCGGAGCCTACGCTTACGCCAACACGGAAAGGATCTTCTTTTTCCATGTCAATGCCTGATGTTTCCAGAGCTTCCTTTGCTGCTGCTACTGCAAACTGGCAGAATGTTTCCATACGGCGTGCAGTTTTCGGATCCATATACTGTTTTGGATCAAAATCTTTTACTTCCGCTGCCAGCTTGCACTTAAAATCAGCTGTATCAAAATGAGTGATCGGTGCAATGCCTACTGTGTTTGACTTAACCGCAGTCCAAAAAGCCTCTACACTATTTCCAATTGGGGTAATAGCGCCCATACCTGTTACTACTACTCTTGTATTCATATTTTTAACTCCTGTTCTATTCTTGCCTTGCCAGTGTAAGACGGGCGTTATCTTATATAACGCAGCCGTTCGGGCGTTATCTTCTTGACGAACTGACGTCCGTCAAGAAGCATCGGATTGGCATCCGATGTAAAAACCAAGTCATACATGCGCTTACAAGCAAGCTTGACGCGCCCGTCTGCCTTGTTTTTTCCGCCCTATACCTGTTTCGTTACATCGCCATGCCGCCGTCTACTGAAATAACCTGACCGGTAATATAACGTGCTTCCTCAGATGCTAAAAATGCAACTGCATTTGCAATATCCTCTGTCTCGCCAAATGCTTTCATGGGGATATGCTCTAAAATGGAATTTTTGATCTCATCCTTTAACACTTCTGTCATCTCTGTTTTAATAAAGCCAGGTGCAACTGCATTTACAGTAATTCCACGGCTTGCCAGCTCTTTTGCCGCACTCTTGGTCAGACCGATGACACCAGCTTTTGCTGCACAATAATTTGCCTGTCCGGCATTTCCTAAAACACCGGATACAGAGGAGATATTGATGATACGTCCGCTCTTCTGTTTTAACATCTGTCTTGCAATGTGGCGGGTACAGTTGAATACGCCCTTTAAGTTGGTCTGGATCACTGCATCAAAGTCTTCCTCAGACATCTTCATTAACAGGTTGTCTCTTGTGATACCTGCGTTGTTTACCAGGATGTCCAGATGTCCATGCTCTTTTACCACTGCATCTAACATTTCCTTGCAGCTTTCAAAATCGGAAACATTGCACTGAACTGCCTGTCCGTTTCCTCCGGCTGCCTGGATTTCTTTTACTACCTCTTCTGCCTTTGCAGCAGAACCATTATAATTCACGATCACAAATGCGCCCTTTGCCGCTAATGTTTTAGCGATCTGACGTCCAATTCCGCGGCTTGCGCCAGTAACCAGTGCAATCTTTTCTTCCAGCATGTTTATTCTCCTTTATGCCTCTTTTAAAGCTTCTACTACCTTTTCTATATCTTCTAACTTCTCAACATTTAATGTTTTTACGCTTCTGTCGATCTTTTTCATAAAGCCAGCCAGTGTCTTTCCCGGGCCGATCTCAATGAAAGTATCTACGCCGTCTGCCAGCATAGTTTCCACACACTGCTGCCATTTTACGGAAGAAGAAACCTGTTTTACTAAAAGGTCTTTTACAGGCTGTGCTTCTGTTACATACTGGGCAGTCACATTAGCTGCATATGGGATGACCGGCTTGTGGAACTCTACATTTTCAAGAACCTTTCCCAGCTTCTCCCCAGCACCAACTAACATTCCGGAGTGGAACGGGCCGCTTACATTTAACATAATGGCACGTTTTGCGCCTGCTGCTTTTAACTTTTCACAAGCCTCTTCTACAGCTGCTTTCCTGCCGGAAATAACGATCTGTCCCGGACAGTTATAATTTGCGATCCACACACCATCCATATCTGCAGTCACTTCTTCGATTACTGTTGCATCCAAAGCCAGGATAGCCGCCATAGCACCTTCTCCAGCCGGAACCTCTTCCTGCATGAAAATACCTCTCTGACGGACAGTGGTGATCGCGTCTTCTTCACTCATAACGCCTGCTGCTGCCAGTGCGCAGTACTCACCAAGGCTTAAACCAGCTGCTACATCCGGTTTTACGCCATTTTCTTCTAAAACCTTCATCATGGCAATGCTGGCAGTGACCATGGCTGCCTGTGTGTATTCTGTAATGTCCAGTCTGTCATTTGGCTCAAAGCAAAGCTCTGGAACAGAAAAGCCTAAAAGTTCTGTGGCCTTATCAAATACCTTACGGCCTGTTTCTGTGTGCTCATAAAAATCTTTTCCCATACCGCAGGTCTGTGCGCCCTGACCTGGGAAGATAAATGCGATCTTACTCATATTCATTACTCCCTGTTTTAAAGCGGTTCCAAAAGTACCTAACAACGACCTAAAAGTTTCTCTGCCTGACCCATCATCTCTTCGATCATTTCCTTACAGGTCTGCTCTTTGGAAATAAGACCTGCGATCTGACCAGCCATAACGGTTCCATTTTTTACATCGCCTTCCTGAACTGCCTTACGAAGAGTTCCTAAGGTCAGGTATTCCAGCTCCTCAAAGGACTTTCCTTCCTGTTCTAATTTGATGTATTCCCTGGTCATCTGGTTTCTCAGACAGCGTACCGGATGTCCATGGGTTCTTCCTGTAACAGTGGAGTCGATATCTTTTGCCTTGATAATACGTTCTTTGTAATTTTCATGTACAATAGACTCTTTGGAAACAACGAAGCGGGTACCGATCTGTACTGCTTCTGCGCCTAACATAAATGCAGCTGCAATGCCTCTTCCGTCACCAATACCACCTGCTGCGATAACCGGGATAGATACAGCATCTACAACCTGCGGTACTAAAGTCATGGTAGTTTCTTCGCCGATATGTCCGCCGGATTCCATTCCTTCTGCAACAACAGCATCAGCACCATATTTTTCCATACGGCGTGCCAGAGCAACTGATGCAACAACCGGAATGACCTTAACGCCTGCAGCCTTCCACATATCCATATATTTTTCAGGGTTTCCGGCACCGGTAGTAACTACCTTGATGCCTTCTTCTACAACTACTTTTGCTACATCATCAGCGTGTGGACTTAACAGCATAACATTTACACCAAAAGGCTTATCTGTCAGCTCTCTTGCTTTGCGGATCTCTTCACGGACTACTTCTCCAGGAGCGTTTGCTCCGCCGATCAGTCCCAGACCGCCTGCCTCAGATACAGCTGCAGCAAGGTGATGTTCCGCCACCCATGCCATTCCTCCCTGAATGATGGGATATTCGATTCCTAACATTTCTGTGATTCTCGTCTTCATTCTTTCCTCCAAAATTCCGGGATTTTCCCGCAGTCTTGTAGAAACAGCGTGCTTCCTATAGTAAGCACGCCGTCCCCCTGTTGCTATTAACGTTCTTTGCGTTTACTTAAACTTAAGCCTCAACGCCCTTGTTCTTTAAATAATTCATAACATCGCCTACAGTAGCCAGATTCTCTAAATCTTCTGCAGGGATTTCTACGGAATACTCATCCTCTAAAGCCATAACCAGTTCGAACAGATCTAAGGAGTCTGCTCCTAAATCTTCCTTAAAAGAGGAAGCCTCTGTGATGCTGTCTGCATCTACGCTTAACTGATCTGCGATAATTTCCTTCATCTTCTCTAACATAATATTGTTCTCCTTTTTCTGATTAAAATTTATAGTTTATCTTATCCGCTGCGGCAAAGCCGCTGCGTGTATATTACTGTATATATTACTGTGTTACCACTCTAACAGCATGGCACCCCAGGTAAGACCAGCACCAAATCCGGCTAAAACCAGCTTATCTCCCTGCTTCAGCTTTCCGGCCCTGTTTAATTCATCCAGTAAGATCGGTACAGATGCGCCGGAGGTATTTCCATAATGTTCCATGTTTACCGGAAACTTTTCCAGATCCACCTTCAGGCGTTTTGCAATAGACTCAATAATGCGGTAATTTGCCTGATGGATCACAAACAGGTCAATATCATCTGCTGTATTTCCAGTTTCTTCCAGAACCTCTTTAATGCACTCCGGTACCTGCTTTACAGCAAATTTGAACACTTCCTGTCCTTCCATGGTCATATAGCCAAGCTCCGGTTTCTTTCCTAATAAGAAGTTTCCGGTAGAACGGCTGCCACAGGTAAGTACCCCGCCTTTGGCTCCATTAGAATGCATGTTCAGGCCGATGATACCACTTTCAGCTGCTGTTACTACTGCTGCTCCTGCTCCGTCTCCAAAGAGGACACAGGTGCTTCTGTCTGTCCAGTCTACTAACTTGCTTAACAGATCAGCACCGACCACAAGAGCTGTCTTATAAAGACCGGAAGAAATATAGGCATGTGCAGTGCTTAAAGCAAATACGAAACCGGTACATGCAGAACTGATATCAAAGCAGGCTGCATTAACTGCACCCACCTTTGCCTGGATCTCACAGGCTCCATTTGGAAAGCAGTAATCCGGTGATGAAGTACCCAGAATGATCAGATCGATCTGCGCAGGATCTATTCCCGCCTGCTCAATAGCTTTCTTAGCTGCTTTTGCCGCCATATCTGATGTACTGTCGTCTGTTGCGATCCTTCTCTCTCCGATCCCCGTGCGGCTGCGGATCCACTGGTCATTGGTTTCAACGATCTTTGACAGGTCATCATTGGTTACGATCTGCGCCGGTACATAAGAACCGGTTCCTATAATTTTTGTAGTCATTTTTCTTACCCTTCCGCAGAAATACTTTGAACTTCAAAGTAATACTACAGGAATAGATAACTTTTGTCAAGAAATATTTTTGCAGTGGATAATTGACTTAATTTCCAAAATTTGTTACTTTCTAATTATAGTCTCTTAAGTTAGGGAATGTATGGGGAATGTACCTTGGGATCTTTTTGTCCTGGGATCTTTTTGTACTTGATTTTATGAGAAGATCAGATTCTAAGAGTACATTAAAACAACAGGAGGTATTTTATATGAAAACAACAGGGGTTATAAGAAAACTGGACGAGCTTGGGCGGATCACTCTTCCCATCGAGCTTAGACGAAGCCTGGATCTGGACGTAAAAGACGCCCTTGAGATCACAGTCGAAGATGACTGCATCATCCTGAAAAAGGCAGAAAACGCAGATATCTTCACCGGTGGAACAGAAGATCTGATTGAATACGAGGGAAAGAAAGTTTCCAAAGCATCCATTCTGGCCCTGGCAAAGCTGGCCGGACTGAAAATAACAGAATAAAGCAACTTATACCATTTATAAAAGGCTGCCGCCTCAGCAAATCGTCTGCTGTACGGCAGCCTTTTATTTACCTGTTATCCTATAAATCAGACCTCTTCCGGGCAAAAATCACGCATAAATCTTTTAAGAAGATTTCGTATAAAGCTTCGCTCATTTATTTTTTATTTACACAAAAAATGAGGGAATATTTTGTAGAATCACACATTTCATTGTTTTATTGGTAAATCAAAAAAAAAATAACTGCCACGCAATATACTCTGCATGACAGCTATCTTTTTTCTAAAACTTAATATCATTACAGCAGCTGCTGATACACATCCCTCTTGGATATGCCTCTGTCCTTTGCAACTGCTTTCATTGCTTCTTTTTTGTCCATTCCCTGTGACAGATAATGCTCCATATGCTCTTCAATAGGCATCTCTTCCCAGGCGCGTATCTCTTCTTCACGGATCTCTTCTACCGGCTTTCCGGCAATGACGATGACACACTCGCCTTTTGGTTCTTCGGTTTCGTAGTGGGCCAGTGCTTCTTCAAAGGTAGTCTGGAAGGCACTTTCAAACTTTTTGGTAAGTTCCCTGCAGATAGTGATCTTCCGGTTTCCCAATGCCCCATACAGATCTTCTAATGTTGCCACCAGATGATGAGGAGCTTCATAGACGATCATGGTCCTGGTCTCTTTTTTCAGCTCTTCCAAAATCCTCTGGCGCTCTTTTTTATCACTTTTTTCTGCAGGCAGAAATGCCTCAAAGCAGAACCTTCTGGTAGGAAGCCCGGACATGGTAAGGGCTGTGATGCAGGCAGCCGGACCTGGAAGGGAAGTCACCGGAATACCTGCTTCATAGCACTGTCTTACCAGTTCTTCTCCCGGATCAGAGATTCCTGGAGTTCCCGCATCGGTGATCAGGGCAATGTTGGTTCCCTCTGCCATTTTCTCTACCAGATATTTTGCCTTTTCCACCTTGTTATACTCATGATAACTGGTCATAGGCGTTTTTATGTCAAAATGATTTAACAGCTTGATACTATGTCTTGTATCCTCTGCTGCGATCAGATCTGCCTCTTTTAATGTTTTTAACACCCGGTAGGTAATATCTTCCAGATTACCGATGGGTGTTGCACACAAATATAATTTTCCTGTCATGTACTTTTCCTCCGCTTAAGCACATTTGTCCCGGACGCAAAACGCCCACTTCTGGCGCCAACGCATCAACGTCCGGCATCCGAAACGCTTTAATACCCATACGTAGTCCGTATCTCCTGTGAATACTCCCCATTCTCATCAAACACAATAACCGGCGCCTCCACCTTCATCAAAGCTTTTCCGCCTCTTACTGCTTCAATGAGTACCATATTAGCTTCCCGGTCCTTATAGGGATGTACAAATTTCATCCGTTTGGGCTCCAGACCATACTGCTTCATGGTCTGTAATATTTCGATCAGTCTTCTCGGCCTGTGGACCATGTAAAATCGTCCCCCTGGTTTTAGCACCCTTGTGCCTTCCCTTACCACATCATCTAAGGTGCAAAGCACCTCATGGCGGGCAATAGCCTTGGCATCTCCCGGATTTTTGATCCCATGGGCATCATTCATATAAGGCGGATTGCTGGTGACTACATCAAAAGAAGCCAGTGCAAACCTGCTTCCGGCCTCCTTGATATCTCCTGTTACGATCTCCACCTTTTCTTCCAGATGATTGTATTTCACACTTCTCCTGGCCATATCCGCAGACTCTTCCTGGATCTCAAGACCGGTAAAATGCTTTCCTTTTGTTTTTGCCTCTAAAAGAATAGGGATAATACCAGTACCTGTTCCCAGATCCAATGCTCTCTCTCCCGGCTTTACCACTGCAAAACCGGACAACAGAACTGCATCCATGCCAAAACAAAAGGTACCTTTTCTCTGGATAATGCCATAATGATTTCTCTGAAGATCATCGATCCGCTCATCATCTCTTAAAAAGATATTTCCTTCCTGTCTCCAGCTGTGTTCCATTTCACTATTTATCATTCAGCTTTGACTTTCCTTCCCGTTTTTCCAGTGCTTCCAGTTTCTTTAACTCTGCAGCTTCTTCCTGTTTTTCGCCGCCTTTGCCCTTCTTCCTTCTGGGCTTGAATTTTAACTGATCCACCTTGTACTCACGGATCTCTTTTTCATCCTTATCCACGATCACGATCACTTTTACAGTCTGGCGCAGAACATTGACACTGTGTACTTCTCCTTTAAGGCCGTCTGAAGTTGTAACTGCATCACCAAGTCCCGGCAGCCTGCTGTTTAATACCTCATAGGTCTCTTCTTCATTTTTCAGGCAGCACATCAGTCTTCCGCATACACCGGATATTTTAGTCGGATTTAAAGACAGGTTCTGCTCCTTTGCCATTTTAATAGAAACCGGGATAAACTCAGACAGATAAGAATGACAGCACAGCGGTCTTCCGCAGATACCGATTCCTCCCATGATCTTAGTCTCATCTCTCACACCTACCTGGCGCAGCTCGATGCGGGTCTTAAATATACTTGCAAGATCCTTTACCAGCTCTCTGAAGTCAATTCTTCCATCTGCCGTAAAATAAAACAGAACCTTATTATTATCGAATGTATATTCCGCATCGATCAGTTTCATTTCCAGGTTGTGTTTTTTGATCTTTTCCTGGCAGATCTTAAATGCTTCTTTTTCTTTCTCTTTATTTTTTGCCTCAATGGCACGGTCCTCATCTGTTGCCATACGGATCACCGGCTTTAAAGGCGGTATTACCTTTGTCTCATCTACTTCCCTATTTCCTAAAACTACATAACCGTATTCAATGCCTCTGGCAGTTTCAACGATCACATGATCTCCGATCTTTATCTGACGGTCTGCCGGATCAAAATAGTAGATCTTTCCCGCAGTCCGAAAGCGCACTCCGATTACTGTCAACATTTCTTTTGCTTATTTTCCTTTCTTAAAAATCTTAAAAACACCTTAATTCTCTTTCATAGTCAGAAGCAGAAGCTCCATGACCAGTTCCATATTTACATTGGCATCCAAACGGACTCTGGCTTTGTCAATCGCCTCTAAGATCCGTTCCAGCCCTTCATAGCTGCTTAAAGATGCTGCCTTCTTTACTGCCGAAAATTCATCTTTGAAAATAAGAAGGTTTAAGTCCTTCGTTGTTTTATACATCAGGATATCCCGGTACCACATCTGCATAAAATCCAGACATCCCTTAATATCCGTATTGTCATCTTTTAATTTACGGATCACATCTAAAAGCTGGGAAATATCCATATCCTTGATCTCTTTTAACAGCCTTAAAATCTCTTCATACATCATCTTAAAGTCCTCAGACTGGGCCAGATGGATTGCCTTGCCCAGATTTCCTCTTGCAAACGCACTGTATATTTCTGCCTGAACATCCTTTACCTGAAGCTTGTATTCCAGATAACCCTTCACAACAGAGTCTTTTAATGGTTTCAGTTTCAGCTGTACACATCGTGAAAGAATGGTCTGTAAAAATGCATCCGGATTCGTAGTCAAAAGCATGATCACTGCATAGGCCGGCGGCTCCTCTATGGTCTTTAAAAGGGCATTCTGGGCCTGCACCGTCATTTTCTGTGCTTCATCTACAATGTAGATCTTATACTGGCTGCTGTACGGGCGCACCATAATAGTATCATTGATCTGTTCACGTATATCATCTACACCCATACTGGCCGGTTTTTCATGTGTTACATAGATCAGATCCGGGTGGTTTCCAGAAAGGACCTGCTTACAGGCGTGACAATGCATACACGGCTCTTTTCCCTCTTCTTCACACAAAAGCGTCATGGCAAAAGCATTGGCAAGGGTTTTCTTTCCCATTCCTGCTTCACCGCTTAAGATATAAGCATGGGAAACCTTTCCTATTGCTGCAGCGTTCTGAAAATGCTCTTTAATCTGTTCATGTCCCAAGATGTCTTTAAATATAAGCATTATGGCCACCTCCCCGGGTATCGTCCTGCACTTCTGCCCTTTAACAAGCTTATCACTATGATAACATAATTATTTTTTGATGTACACACTTTTTCCCTGGAGCAAAACAGTGTACTCTCGGAATCTTTTTGTACTTGATTTTGCGAGAAGATTTTTTGTCAATTGTGCCCAAATTTCTGAGGCGTACGCGGTGCGTACGTTGATGAAATTCGGGTGCAACTGGCGGAAAATCGGCCGCAAGGGCAAGTGCAGAAAAGACTCCGAGAGTACAAAACAGTGTATCAGTATCCCCGGACCCGTTCCTGGTACTCTGATGGTGCTATCCCCACTACTTTTTTAAACTGGGCGCTGAAATAGGCAGTATCTGAATACCCCACTGAATCCGCCACCTCATATACCTTTAACTTTCCCTCTTTTAATAATTCCATTGCCACCTTCATGCGGTAATGGGAAAGATAGGTTGTAAATGTATAATCCGTTTCTTTTTTGAATACGCGGCTTAAATAGCCTTCGCTGATCTGCAGCTGCTCTGCCACAGTGCTGATATTGATATCTTCTTTATAATGTTCACAGATATATTTAATTGCCTGCTCTACATATTTATTTTTCGCTTTTCTGCCTGCATTAAACCGGAAAACAGGCGTTTCCTCCTCTTCCTTCTGCCGGATCTGGTCTCTTTCCTCTAACTGGGCAATAATACGAGTCACTGCCTGTTCAAGATCACCGTCTTTTAATGGTTTTAACAGGTAATCACTGACTCCCAGCTTCACTGCACTCTGGGCATATTTAAAATCCCCATAAGCTGTCAGGATAATGAATTTCGCCCTGTTTCCCTCACAACGCAGCATCTGGATCATTTCCACGCCGTCCATACGGGGCATTTTCAGATCTGTAACAATAATATCCGGCGAAAGACGGCGGATCACCGCTGCCCCTTCTTCCCCATTGGCAGCTTCCCCGGCGATCATGCAGTTTAACGCTTCCCAGTTAATAGTAAATATAATACCTTTTCTGGCGATTTCTTCATCTTCTACCACTACTACTTTATACATCGTCCCCCTCCATCCTGACAGGAAGACTTAAAGTGACAGTTGTTCCATCTTCTGTCGCCTCTGCCTTCAGACCATATTCATTCCCATAGTACAATTTTAATATCCTCATAATATTATAAAGCCCCAGGTGCCCGTCCCTTTTCTCTGGTTCCGGGCTGTTGATCCAGGCCAGTATCTCTGGACTCATTCCACATCCATTATCGGTGATAGAAATATTTAAAACATCCCCTTCACGACCTGCATAAATACAGATATATCCATTTTCACAGCCTTCCAGACCATGTAGGATAGCATTTTCCACTAATGGCTGTAAAATCATTTTCGGAACCAGGCACTCCTCTAACTGATCCGGTATCTCCTTTTCGCACAAGAAACGTCCGGTAAAACGGATCTCCTGTACTTCTACATAACTGTCAATGGTCTCTAATTCCTCTTTTAAAGGGATAAACAGCTTACTGGAAATGCTTTTTCGCAATATAACCGCCAGATTTTCCGCCAGCACAGCGATCCGTGGCACCTGGCGTATCCTCGCTTCCCATTTAATAGTATCCAGTGTATTATAGAGAAAATGAGGATTTAACTGGGTCTGGTATAATTTTAATTTTGTTTCATTAAGGTCTTTCTGCCTCTGAACCTTATCTTCCAGATATCGCCCCAGATCTTCCGTCATCTGGTTAAAGCTGCTGGTCAGGCGGCCCATTTCATCATTTGACTGCGGATGGATGCGGATGGAAAGATCTCCCTTTTTTACTTTTTCCATAGCTTCGTCTAATGTCTGTACCGGGCGGGCAATACTTCCTGTAAGTACACCAGATACAGCCAGACATAAAAATAATCCCAGCGCCGACAGGCACAGGCTGACGGTCCACATGGTCTGAACAGCTGGCTGGCTCATGGGTGCCTGACGGCATAACAGAAAATAAAAGCCGTTTTTGCCTTTGTTACTTACCAGATGCTGTTCCCTGTCATGGCCTGCATCAGACATTTTCCTGTTTTCCAGTATCTTTTCCATCTTGTCACCTGGGCGAACCTGGATCTTGTCCTGACCTGAACAGTACACCGTCCGTTTATGGGCATCTAAAAGCAGCAGCATATCACCAGATGATACTTCTGCTCCTAAAAGGTCATCCAGATTTTCCCTGGTAAAATCAAAAACAATATACCCCGTCCTGGCGCCGCCCTCTGTATATAACGGTCTTGCCCCCTGAAGCAAAATATCTCTGTCTGTAATGGAAAGATCAGGATCTGTGCGGTAATATACAATATTATCTGTCTTTGATGCCTTTCTTAACAGCCCCCAGAATACTGGCAGATCTTTTTCCTTTCCTTCTGTGTCAGTTGTATAGAGCAGATGGCCACCTGCATCATAAATGGAAAACTGAGCATAGCCGGATGTTTCCTGTGTAGCCTGATATAAAGAAAGATACATTTCCCTCTGATGGTCTGCCTCACTTTTTTCGATCATAGTCCGGGCCGTTTTTTTATCTGCTGCAATAGTCTGGCAGGCTTCCTCGCATTTTTCAAAAACTGCTTCCAGTCTTGCCTCTGCCTTTGTGATCTGTGTCCGCCCTTCATCTAAATCCTGACGTTCAAGGGCTGCTGTAAACAGCCGGATCATAACCACGCTGGAACACAATAAAGGCACCAGCGCTGTCAGCAGACAGGCCAGGAAGATCTTTTTATGAAATGAAAGCTTATTTAATATCCTCATCTTTTTCCTGCCTTCTCCATTACTGTTCATGAACTTCATTGCCCTTTTCTTCCATAATGGTCTTCCAGGTACTTAAAATTTCCTGCTGACTTAAAAGCCTCTGCTTCAGATCCTCAGCAGATGTATCCTTATTGGTAACAGCATCTTTTGCAGGCTGACGTAAAAGCTGGGTCTGTAAAAGCCATTTTGTATCATCGCAGATAGTATAGTCCACAAATTCTTCTGCAGCATCTATATTGGGAGTTCCTTTCCGTATAGCAGTTCCCTCTTCAAAAAGGCATCCCCTTTCTTCAGGATAAATATAATCTACATCCTGCGCTGCAGCCAACAGCGCTTTCGCTGCCTCTTCTGAGGTAACGCCAATGGAATAACGGCCGTCAGAAATGCCCTGTTCCACTTCTTTAAAGGTTTCTGGCATCTGATACTGCATATTTTCTGCTAAAAAATCCAGAAATTCTTCTTTTTCACTGTTTTGGGCCGCCTCTGTAAGAGCGGCAGCCGCCATATCTGACTTAAGGGGGTCCGGCACTGCTACACGGCCTTTCCACCGTGGTTCCAGCAAACTATCCCAGCCAGTTGGCAGTTCTCTGTAGGTCACTACATTAGTATTATATAAAATAACAAAGGATACGGTCGAATATCCGGTCCAGGCATCCTTATATGCCTGCCAGTATTCCTTTCCCTCTTCTAATGCATCCGCACTGATACCAAAGGCTACGTCCCAGTCTGCCTCTTTTTTTTCCAACCGGGAAAGCATCTCCTTTGCTGAGCCTGTTTCCACCTTTACATTCCAGCCGGTTCGCTCTTCAAATTCCTTGATCACAGGCTTCCATTCTTCTGGTTCCTGTGCTGTAAATACAGACAGATCATAGTTTTCTGTTTCTGCCGGTTCCGGCACCGGAGCATCCTTCTGGCTGCAGCCTGTGAGACCTGCACTAATGGATAATGCAGCCCCAGATAATACAACAGCTAAAAAGAACAGGGAACGCCCTTGTTTGCATTCCCTGTTGAAACATTTATACTTTTTATATGCTGCATTTCTGTCTGCTTTTCCTGTATCCATACTATGACGCCCCTTGTTTTTCTCTACGCTCTATAAAACTCACGAACCACGCACTCGCGTGCTTTACTGTCCGCTGTCGCGGACGGTTCGTTCGTTAATGGCTTGCGAAAAACAAATGTCTGCTATGCAGACGCTTGTTTTTCTCTACGCTCATAATATACCAGAAAAAGCTTTGCATTTCCATATATTTACAAACTCAAAAAGCATTCAAATACCACACAGGCGCGAACTGCATCTTCCTCTTTTTCCATTTCGCAAAAGATACGCAGCAGCGGCTCAGTACCTGAAAATCTGGCGCTTACCCAACCGCCATTTTTAAAGTAGACCTTGCAGCCGTCCTGATAAGAAACACGGGACATCTCAAACGGCAGTTGTGGCAGTTTCTGTTCTTCTAACAGCATTCTATGGATCCGCGCCTTTTCTTCTGCTGTAAAGCGATAGCTGCGCTCTTCCATATGAGTTTCCCCATACTGGTCTTCAATATCCTTTACAATTCCAGAAAGACTCTTACCTGTAACAGCGATCATTTCTACAAGAAGGCTTGCAGCGTAGATGCCGTCTTTTCCATGGATATGTCCTTTTACAGTCAGCCCACCGGAAGATTCACCGCCAATGATCGCACCTGTCTCCTGCATCTTTGCAGAAATATACTTAAAACCTACCGGCACTTCGTAACATTTCTGTCCAAAGCTTTCTGCTACCTTATCTAACATATGGGTAGTTGCCAGATTGCGCACAGCATCCCCCCGCCATCCTTTATATTTCAGAAGATAATAATACAGCATAACTAAAATCTGGTTGGCATGAAGATAATGCCCCTTATCATCAATAACGCCTAACCTGTCTGCATCACCGTCCGTTGCAATACCAATATCACAATAACGGTCCAGCACATAGTTCTGAAGGTTCTTAAGGGTATCTTGTGCCGGAGCCGGCATCTTACCTCCAAAAAGCGTATCATGCTGGGCATTAATGGTCTCTACCGTACATCTTGCAACTGCCAGAATGGTGCTTAAAGCCGTCAGGCTGACACCATACATGGGATCAACTGCTACCCTTAAATCTCTCTTTCTGATCGCATCTACGTTGATCACAGATAAGATATTATCCAGATATTCATTCATTGGATTGATTTCTTCTACAATGCCCTGTTTCACCAGTTCTGTGTAACCTGGCGGCGGCATCTGCCCATCTTCTTCATGACATGGTGTATACAGTTTTTCTGCTTCCAAAAGCCATTTTTCAATGTCCTTTGTCTGGATTTCATCTGCATCCCTTCCTCCATATGTAAACACCTTGATACCATTGTAGATTGCCGGATTATGGCTGGCTGTGACCATCATTCCATAGTCCAGTTCATGTTTCATCACATAAAACATTAACAGAGGTGTTGGTGCGCTGCGGTTTACAAACTGTACATGGATCCCTTCTTTTCCAAGGATCTGACATGCCCAGATCACAGCCTCTTTGGAAAGGAAACGACGGTCATAACCGATGACCACACTTTTTGTATCTTTATGTTCTGCCTTCATTTTCAGGCACATGGCTAAGGTCAGTTTCTGTATATTTTCCTTGGTAAACTCTTCTCCGATGATCGCACGCCAGCCGCCAGTTCCAAATTTTACCATTTTTTGTTCCTCCTATGTTGAAGAATGTCCTCGCAGAGTCTTTCCTGCACCTGCCTTTGTGGCCGATTTTCTGCCTGCTTATAACCACACTGCTGTGCAGTATATTGGTTTAAACAATGGATACCTTACCTTTACTTACCTTCAGGAAGATAAGCAGGGAAATAACTGTACTGACAGTAAGGATCGATGCCAGCGCTGCCGCTGTACCAAAGCTGTTTCTTACAACCTCTGTATAAATAGCTACAGAAATGGTACTTGTCTTGCCGCCGTAAAGCATAACGCTGGAAGACAGCTCATTGATACAGGTGATCCAGCTTAAAATAGCGCCGGATAATACACCAGGTGCCATTAATCTTGCTGTTACCTTAACAAAGGTCTGCATAGGCGATACCCCAAGGCTGATAGAAGCTTCTTCTACACTTGGATCCATCTGCTGCAAAAAAGCACTGCCGGAGCGTACTGTATAAGGCAGTTTTCGTACAACAAAGGCGATGATCATGATCACTGCTGTACCTGTAAGGATCACCGGTTCCTTGTTAAACGCTACGATCAGGCTGATACCAAGAACAGCGCCTGGAATTACAAACGGGAACATGATCAGCAGATCCATTAACTGTCCTGCAAAGCCCTTCTGCCGCACAACGATATAGGAGATCAGCATACCGATGATGATGATAAATACAATAGCAATGGTTGAAAATACAAATGTATTGCGGATATTGGTCCACAGACGATTAAAAATAGTAATATAGCTTCCCAGACTGAAGCCCTTCTTAAATCCTGTAAAATCACTCTTAATAAAGCTGCTGACAATGACTACGATCTGAGGAAGGATACCTATAAATGTAACCAGCATAACCGGGAATGTTGCCAGGAAACGCTTTACTCCGTGAAGTTCTTCTTCCTTTGGCGGGCGCATGGCAGTCATTACATAATTCTTCTTTGTAACAAAATGCTTCTGCACCAGAAGGACTGTAGTAGAACAGAATACCACCACTACAGAAAGGGCACTTGCCAGATGGGCATTTCCGCCGATCTCACTCATGTACTCGTTGTATACAAGAACCGGAAGTACCATATAACCTTCACCGATGAGCATTGGAGTACCAAAGTCTGCCAGGCTGGTCATAAATACCATGATCGCGCCAGCTGCAATAGACGGAAGGACGACCGGCAGTGTAATAGTCCACAGTCTGCGAAGCTTATTGCTTCCCAGGTTCTCTGCTGCCTCTTCCAGGCTGGAGTCAATACTTCCCATAGCACCGGATGTATACAGATACACATAAGGAAACAGCTTAAAGGTAAATACCAGGATAATACCCAGTTTTCCGTAAATGCTTGGAAGGTGGATACCAAACTGGGAAAACATATTTGTTACCAGTCCAGAACGTCCAAAAAGCATGATCCAGCTATACGCACCGATAAATGGCGGACTCATAAGGCTCATGATAATAAAAATATGGATGAACTGCTTGCCCCATATATTATACCGTGACATTACATAGGCAATAGGAACGCCTACGATCAGCGTTGTAACCGTTGTGACCACGGATACAAAAATACTTCTTCCTAAAGCGGAATAATAATATTTCTTTGTAAAAAACCTGATGTAGTTTTCAAAAGTAAAACCGTCTACCTTGGTTGAGAAAAAACTTCGGGTGATCAGGGTACAAAAGGGATAGATCAGAAATACCAGCATAAATCCCACAACTGCCACTTTCACCCAGAACCAGAAGTCTAACTTTTTTCCGGAACTTACCATGATATCACCTCCTGGGTCGCTGCATCGTATACGCCTACGGCGCGGATATCAAAGTTTACCTTTACTTTTTCACCGTCCGGGCGCAGCTCATGTACATCCTTTGTATACTCATTTAACTGTACAGTCTGTCCATTATCCAACAGGATCTCATATTCAATAAAATCTCCCAGGAATGTGGAAATGGTAATAGTTCCCGGCAGTCCCTCTTTATCATCAAAAAACAGCTGCTCCGGTCTTGCGGAAATGATGCCTTTACCATTAAATGGCTTTTTTAAAGTACAGATAATAGAGCATTCTCCCTTAATATCCAGAACTGCCTTACCTGGATCATCCCCTTTAACATCACACTCTACGAAATTGGAAACGCCGATAAATCCGGCTACAAAAGTATTTTCCGGCTTTTTATAGATTTCCTCCGGAGTTCCCACCTGCATAATATTTCCTTCCTTCATAACAGCGATCCGGTCGGAAATTGCCAGTGCCTCTTCCTGGTCATGAGTTACATAGATGGTAGTGATCCCCAGACGGCGCTGCAGTTTCTTAATAACGGTTCTCATCTGTACCCGCAGCTTTGCATCCAGATTTGACAGCGGTTCATCCATTAACAGAACTCCCGGTTCAATAACAAAAGCTCTTGCCAGGGCTACCCGCTGCTGCTGTCCGCCTGAAAGCTCATTTGGCTTTCTGTCCTTTAATTTGCCGATCTGTACCAGTTCCAGAGCTTCTTCCACTTTTCCGGGAATCTGATCTTTAGGACACTTCTTCGCTTTCAAGCCATATGCTACATTTTCAGCCACTGTCAGATGTGGGAAGATAGCATAGTTCTGGAAAACCATACCAATATCTCTCTTATGAGCCTCCAGATTATTGATCACCCGGTCATCAAAACAGATCTCACCTCCGTCTACTGTATTAAATCCTGCGATCATACGCAGAAGAGTGGTTTTTCCGCATCCGGACGGCCCTAAAAGGGTAAAAAACTCTCCCTGCTTAATATCAAGGCTTACCCCGTTTAATGCTGTAAAATCACCGTATTTTTTCACGGCATTTTTAATGATCACTGCATGGCTCATATCTGGTCCTCCTTTTTGATCTGGAATCTTTCTACTATGCACTTCCCAACTGCTTTTTCTGAAAGACACTCCCACTTTTCCATTGCCTATATATGTGAAAGACTGCCCGCCCGCCAGGGCCAGGCAGTCTTTCTATTATTTATTTACATATCACTACTTACTTTTCATTTTCTTAAAAATCAATTCACCATAATATCATTAAAGTGTTCAATAATGGACTCTTTTTCATTTGCAGCCCAGTCAAAATCATAATCAACCAATACCAGGTCGCTGAGCTTTGCCAGCCCCTCTGCAACGTCCATATCACTTCTTACAGGACGACGGCCCCAGTTTTCACTCTGCTCTGTCTGGCACTCTTTGGAAGTTACAAAGTCAATGAACAATTTTGCGTTCTCTTCATTCGGGCATCCCTTAACAAGAGCTACACCATCAGGAACTGCACTGGTTCCATCCTTTGGATATACAAATCCAACTGAAGGATCATCCTTATACTGAACAGCTGCTTTTTCAAGAGTAAGCCCTACATAGAACTCACCATCAGCTACCATCTTGTGGCACTTACCTGAAGAATCAACGATCTTTCCATCCAGGTTGTCATACAGTTTCTTGATGAAATCCCATCCATCTTCCTTACCGCCATGTCCCAGGATCATAGTACATAACTGGGTATATGCAGAACCGGATTTAGATGGCAGGCAGTATGCAATTTTGCCCTTCCACTCAGGTTTTGTCAGATCTTCCCAGGACTCAGGAATGGTCATTCCGTCTTTTTCGATCAGATCTTTATTGTAAAACAGTACCATTGGCAGTGGGCTTTCACCGATCCACTTGTCATCTGGATCCTTATACTCTTCTGCGATCACATCATCATTTGCGCACACATATGGTGCAAAATAATCCTTAAATGCAGCCAGTGAGTCAGCACCTCCGCCCCAGAGTACATCAGCAATCGGATTAGCAGACTCAGCTGCAATACGGTTGCAAAGCTCTCCAGTTCCGGCTGCTACTACTTCTACCTTAACATTTGGATACTTCTCCATAAACAGGTTCACACCTGCATTTAACGGGTCTGCATCATGAGGAGAATACACAACTACTGTACCGGTGTAATCTTCCGGGGCTTTCTCTGCTGTTGCTTTAGACTCTTTTGCTTCTTCCTTAGACTCTTCCTTAGCCTCTGCTGCTGTTGTTTCCTCTGCCTTGGTCTCTGCCGGTGCTGCAGTAGTAGCGGTATTTCCGCCTCCGCACGCTGTCATACTCAGTACCATCATGGCTGCCAGTGACGCTGCTACAAATCTTTTCTTCATATACACCTCTCCTTTTCTATGTACCTTTCCGGTACATTTCTTCCGGTCTCACCGGAAATTAAATTTTGCAGTTTAAAAACTGCTTCTCACGTTCTTTGAAGTTTTTGTTACATCTCTCATATACTGTAACTTTTTACTTCTGATGATGATATTATATATTTTTATTATGCATTTTTCCATTTGTTATTCTAACTTTTGTTGTGTTATTCTGAACTTTTGCATAATTTTTATATTATTTCAAAATATTATATATGCACATTATACATATATCGACAAAAAAAGACCGCCATGATAAATGCAACCGGTTTATTGCATTTATTCACAGCAGTCCTCTTTTCATTTATATGTACTCTCGGAGTCTTTCATGCACTTGCCTTTGCGGCCGATTTTCCGCCAGTCGCACCCGAATTTTATCAACGTACGCCTCAAAAATTTGGGCACAACTGACAAAAAATCTTCTCACAAAATCAAGTACAAAAAGATTCCGAGAGTACATTTATTTATGATAATGTCACCGCAAGATGATATATCCTTTTACCATGATTTTTTACCACTTATAATGCTTGATCAGAGCCTGGGTTCCCAGATCTCCCATGCCTTCATTTTCCAGTTTTTTACAGATTCCAAGAACATCCTCTAATACATCTAACCTGGTTCCTCTTTCAGATGCTTCCTCATCTGCAATGCCCATATCCTTGATAAAATGTTTTAAGAAAAAGCCCGGCGCATAATCATCTTTTGCTGCCTTGGAAGCTACATTGTTCATCTGGGCACTTCCAGCTGCACCGGTGGAAATAGATTTAAGCATTACATCTACATCCAGTCCTGCATTCTTTGCGTAGACCATAGCCTCGCATGCACCTGCTAAAGCACCTGCAATGGCGATCTGGTTGCACATCTTGGTGTGCTGTCCGTTTCCTGACTTTCCTTCGTAGTTGATGTCCTTTCCCATTGCCTCAAATACAGGCAGACAGGTATCAAAGTCCTCTTTATCGCCGCCTGCTAAAATAGTCAGTGTTCCCGCCTTTGCGCCGCTGTCACCGCCGGTTACAGGGGCATCTAAGCCATGGAGACCACGCTTCTTTGCCTCTTCGTATATCTGCTGATCCAGCTTCGGGCTTGTAGTTGTCATATCGATCAAATATGTGCCTTTATCTGCATTTTCAAGGATACCATCTTCCCCGAAGTATACCTCTTCAACATCCTTAGGATAACCAACAATGGTAATGACCACATCTTTTCCTTTGGAGCAGTCTGCAACTGTATCACACCATGCAGCGCCCTCTGCGATCACATCTTCCACCTTTGACTTTGTTCTGGTATAAATAGAAACCTCATAACCAGCCTTCATCAGATTGCGCACCATAGATTTTCCCATAATGCCAACGCCAATAAATCCAATTTTCTTTAACATCTGTTTCTCCTTTCCTTCGTTACACAAAATGTCCTTTATGATTTCTTCTATACACGGTTCAATCCCAGTATTTTCATATTGTTTTATGATCCCGCACTGATCCAGACGTTCTTTAGAAAAATCTTTTTCATCTGCCAGGAATCTTCGGCACATTTCCGCATATTTGGGATTTTTCTGGGTATTTTCCCTGTTTAATGCCCGCTGTAAGCGCACACCATCTTCCACATGGATATACAAAGGGACCATAACTTCTGCCCCATAATATTTACAAAGCCCTTCATAAGACTCCAGCGTCCCCATCATAAGATAACTACAGGAACCCAGGTCAATCTGGCCGTCATCTGCTGTGAAATAACTCCATGGCCCATAAATAGTATCGTAGGTGCGGCATTCGATCACTTTACCTGCATCCTTCATAGCCTGAAGCTGCTTCTCATCTGTAAAAATGTATTCCACACCATTAGTCTCCCCATCACGGATGGGTCTGGTGGTATACATGCGTACAGTCCCCAGTTCCGGCATTTTCTTTACCAACCGCTTGTAAATAGTATCCTTTCCTGAGGCACTTTTCCCCATTACATAATAAATCTTTCCCATTATGTTTCCATCTTTCTCTCTGTTTTCAAATGGACATGTCACCTGACGATGCCATTACCTGTATAGTGAAAAGATCCGTATCTTCCAGTCCCTGGACCGGCAGATCTTTTTCTATATAATCCTGTAATGTTTCCAGTATTTCTTCTGTGATCCGCTCTCCCGGTGCTAAAAGCGGAATACCCGGTGGATAAATATAGGCAAATTCTCCACAAATGCGGCCGCTGCTTTCTCTTAAAGACACTGTTTCTTTTTCCCCATCTATTGCTTTAAAAACAGGCATTACCTGCATTGCATGGCGGCTGTAAACATTATCCTCAGGCTCATTATTGCAGATTTTTCCATATTTTTCCAGATTTTTATCAATTTCCAGCAACGCCTTTTTCAGATGCTTCAGCCCCTTTTTGTTGTCTCCAATAGCTGCAATGGCTGTTACGTAATCGGCACCGCACATTTCCATTTCCAGATGATATTTTTCCCTTAAGATCCGGGAAAGCATTTCCCCGGTAAGCCCGCTGCCTCTTACTGAAACAACGATCTTGGAAATATCCACATCAGAAATTCCTGCTGTTCCTACCAGATTCTCTTCCACCAGGCGCAGGTATTTCATTTTTTCCAGTTTTTTCCGTATTTTAAGCAAATCAGCTTCAAATTCAGCCACTTTACCTTCTTTTCTATACTGATCCATAAGAAAAATGCTGTTCTCAATGGACGCCATAAGCACATAAGAAGGACTGCTGCTCTGGTAGATCTGAAGATACCGCTCTATCTTTTTAATGTCCAGATAGCATCCTCCATCCGGCCTGTTATTTTTAACATGGAGCAAAGCTGTCTGGGTCAGACTTGGCAGTGTTTTATGCACACTCTGGATCACTGCATCTGCCCCCAGTTCAAGGGCTGACTTTGGAAATGCATCTCCATAAGCAAAATGCGCACCATGAGCCTCATCTACAATCAGAGGAATTCCTGCTTTATGGGCAACATCTGCGATTGCTTTCACATCTGAAACAATCCCGTCATACGTAGGAGAAACCATCAGCACAGCCTGGATATCCGGCTCCTCTTTTAATGCCTTTTCCACATCTTCTGGCAAAATACCTCCCTGTATCCCCAATCCTGGGACCGGTTGTGGATAAACATAAACTGCCTCCAGATGGTTTAAATAAATTCCGTGATACACAGCCTTATGGCAATTTCGGCTGACCAGTATCTTTCCTCCATGGGAAACCGCTGCGCTAATGGCAGACAGCAGCCCGCAGGTACTTCCATTTACAAGATACCATGTGCGGTCAGAACCGTAAAGGCATGATGCCCATTCCATAGAATCTTTTAAAATCCCCTCTGCATGATGGAGATTGTCAAAGCCGTCAATTTCTGTTATATCCACCGAAAATGGATCTGGAAAGGATAGTTTAATTCCCTTTGCCCTCTTATGTCCCGGCATATGAAAAGGATACATATCTGATTTCCGGTACTTTTTTAAACGTTCAATGAGAAGTTCCTCTTTTTTCACCTTTTTCTGCTCCCGGTTCCCGCATAAAGCCCTTTTTCATTCTGCAGCTGTAAAAGACGGATCACAGCTGCCCGCAGCTGCCGGCGATTTCTTACCTGAATGAATTTATCCGGATAGTGTTCACTCACCTGCTTATATCCTTCTTTCTTTTCCTGGCTGCGTCCATTTTTCAGGATCCATAAGATAAATTCTTTATCCATCTTTTCTACACAGCCATCTGCCATGCTTTTTCTGGTATGGCCTTTGTATCTGTAATAACGGCGCAATGCCTGCCACAGGCAGATCCATCTTGGATAATCCATAAAAATGATCAGGTCTGCTTCTTTCATACGCCTTTTCTGGCAGAATTTTTCATAATTTCCATCAATGACCCAGCCACGATCTTTATTTTCCTCTAAAAACTGCTCACAAAGCATTTTTCCTTCTGCTTCCCCCCGCTCCTTCCAGCCTGCTTCAAACTGAAGTTTGTCTAAATGGAGTACCGGACAGCCAATTATCTTACCCAGTTTTGCTGCCAGCACCGATTTTCCGGAGCCTGTATATCCGATCACTGCAATTTTCATTTTTTCCTTCCCCGAATGTTAAAGCCATATTGAAAAAATCCCCTGCAAGGGCCTTATACCTGTTATAAAGTCTCTGCAGGGGATTGGCTGCCTAAAACAGCTTATTTATTATTTTGTTGCAGTTCTTGTTTTCATGAATATGGAAACAAGATGATGTCATGGCTGAACTGTAACATTATTTCTCTCTTGTTTCAGTCATTTTCTTAACATCTGCGATAAATGTGCTAAGATCAGCAACACCAAGATCGCCCTTGTCACGGCTTCTTACAGTGATCTTGCCTTCTGCTGCTTCCTTCTCACCTAATACCAGCATGAACGGAACTTTCTCTAACTGAGCCTGACGGATCTTGTATCCAACCTTCTCATCCTTACGGTCTAACTCTGTACGGATACCAGCTGCTTTTAACTGATCATACACACCCTGGGCATATTCCATGGACTTTTCTGATACAGGAATAACCTTAACCTGAACAGGAGCCAGCCATACAGGGAACTTACCTGCAAAATGCTCGATCAGGATACCAATGAAACGCTCAATAGAACCAAAGCATACACGGTGGATCATAATAGGACGCTTCTTTGTACCATCTTCAGCCACGTACTCAGCCTCAAAACGCTGCGGAAGCTGGAAATCAAGCTGGATAGTACCGCACTGCCAGGTACGTCCGATAGAGTCTCTTAAATGGAAGTCGATCTTAGGTCCGTAGAATGCGCCGTCTCCTTCATTTACAATGTACTTTAAGCCCATTTCATCCAGTGCGTTTCTCAGGCCGTTTGTTGCCATCTCCCAATCTTCATCAGATCCCATGGAATCTTCTGGTCTGGTAGAAAGCTCTACGAAATAATCAAATCCAAACTGAGAGTAAACTTCGTTGATCAGTCTTGTAACGCCCTTGATCTCGTCAGTGATCTGATCCTGGGTCATGAAGATATGTGCATCATCCTGGGTGAAGCAGCGTACACGCATCAGGCCATGAAGCTGTCCGCTCTTCTCATGACGATGTACCAGACCTAACTCACCGATCCTTAATGGCAGGTCACGGTAGGAACGAGGCTGGGACTTATACACCAACATACCGCCTGGACAGTTCATTGGCTTAATAGCGTAGTCCTCATCATCAATAACAGTTGTATACATGTTCTCTTTGTAATGATCCCAGTGACCAGAGGTCTCCCACAGCTTACGGCTTAAGATAACAGGAGTAGAAACTTCCTGATATCCCTCTCTTAAGTGGATCTCACGCCAGTAATCGATCAGTGTATTCTTTAAAGTCATGCCCTTTGGAAGGAAGAATGGGAAACCAGGTCCTTCTTCTGCGAACATGAACAATCCCAGCTCTTTGCCCAGTTTTCTATGATCACGCTTCTTAGCCTCTTCCATCATGGTCAGATAGCTTTCCAGATCTTCTTTCTTTGCAAATGCAGTACCATAGATTCTGGTCAGCATCTTATTCTTCTCACTGCCCCTCCAGTAAGCACCTGCAATGCTAGTCAGCTTAAATGCTTTAATTCCCTTTGTATAAAGAATATGTGGTCCTGCACACAGATCTACAAAGTCACCCTGCTGATAGAAGCTGATAGTCTCACCTTCTGGAAGATCCTCGATCAGCTCTACCTTATAAGGCTCTCCTTTTTCCTGCATAAATTTAATAGCTTCGTCTCTAGGCAGAACGAATGGCTTTAATGCCAGATTCTCCTTAACGATCTTCTTCATTTCAGCCTCTAACTTTTCCAGATCATCCGGAGTAAATCCACCTTCTCTGTCAAAGTCATAGTAAAATCCATCATCAATTGCCGGTCCGATCGCCAGCTTGGTCTCCGGATACAGTCTCTTTACTGCCTGTGCCAGTACATGGGAAGCAGTGTGGCGGATGGCTCTTAATTCGTCTTTTGATTCTTCAACACTTCCATCTGGTAAAATAATCTTCATGGTAAACTCCTTTCGTTTTTAAAACGCTTTCTAGTACATCGTTTGGATATGTCCTTTAAGGCTTTAAGATATTAAAAAACCCCTGGACACATCTCTATGTCCAAGGGTGCATATACACGGTTCCACCTTGATTTTCACTCATTCATCCCTTAACGCGGGGTACGGTATCATTTCCCACTTCTAAAGCCTTAAAGCTTTATTACAGTTCCCTGATACGGCTCAGGACTGGTCTTCATCTGTCTCCTGCATGCGCCTTTCCACCAACTGGCTGCTCTCTGTCTGCTTCCCACAGATTACTGGTTCCTTCAATGCCTTTTGCATTTCTGCTAACCTTGATTATAACATTTAAGTCCTATTTGTCAAGATAGAACTAATACAACAGATGCATTCTAATTACAGTTTTACTATGACATCTTCTGGTTTCCATATTCATGAAAAGAAGATTCTATCTGTAATCCTTTTAAATTATCAATAGATATGCTAAGATAATGTTGTTTTTCTTCCCTTATGGAAGGTACAATGTTCTCTCGAAATCTTTTGTCAATTGTGCCCAAATTTCTGAAGTATTAGCGTTGCGTCCGCCTCTGAAATCCGGGTGCGATTGGAAAAAAACGGCCACAAAAGCAAGTGTATGAAAAACTTCAGGAGAACATTATAATACAAAGGAGAAATATGACTCATGAAGATCGTTATTATAGACGGCCAGGGCGGCCGCATGGGAAAAGCTGTGATCGAACAGCTAAAAAACAGCTATCCTGAACTTGAACTTTACGCTATTGGTACCAACAGCATTGCAACCTCTGCCATGTTAAAAGCCGGTGCCTCATATGGAGCCACCGGCGAAAATCCTGTAATAGTCAATGCCAGAAACGCTGACCTGATCATTGGCCCTATTGGCATTGTTATGGCCGATTCCCTTATGGGAGAGATCACCGCTGCTATGGCCACTGCTGTAAGCTCCAGCAGTGCCTATAAAATACTTATACCTGTTAATCGCTGCAACCACTTTATTGCAGGCTGTCAGGGCGGCAGTTTAAGCGACTATATCCGCCAGGTCTGTGAAGAAGTTGGCAGACATTTGGCGATTTAAACGTTACAATTCAGCCATGCGCTGGTTTGAATGAGAAAGTGTATTACAAACTTGCTTGCATAAGCACTTTTTCATTTAAACCAGCATATGGTGAACCCAACATGCTTCTTGTTTTCATGAATATGGAAATAAGAAGATGTCACTATCAAGTGACATGTCCGTTTAGAAAGAAGGCATAAATTTATCATGAGAACCGTTGAATTTAAAATGGAACGTCCCGGTCTTGTAAGCGCCGGTGACAAAGTAAAGATCATTGAGCGGGAAGGAACCAGCAGCTACAGCTATATCATCGATCCAGCTGTGGCCATGTCCGGCTGCTTCGCCGCCAGAGACCGCATCAAATCCGAATACGGTATTGTAAAAGACATCCGTGAAAACTCCCGGGGATTTTACGTTGTAGTTGATTTTGATGAGGAGGACGTTCACTGATCTTCCACAAAAATGTTCCCCAGCCTGTTTATGATAACGGTACGATCTTGATTTCTTCTGCCGTAGTCTCACTGGCTGGTGAAGTTGCCGGTACAGTTGGCACCGGAGCTACCGCAGTTTCTTCCACTTGGTTTCCATGTGCATCTGTCCCGGTCACCGCCTCTTTATAGCTTTGGGACGGCTGCACCTTTCCTGTTTCTGATACAGTACCTGAATTTTGTGCCGGTGATATAGGAATGATCTTCTCTGCAGCCGTTGTTGTCTCTTCCACAGTAGTTTCTTCCGGTCTTATTTCATCTACTGTTTCTATTTTTATCTTTAAAGAAATATCCAATGAAACCGGCTGGCTCCAGAGAACCTGGGTAATACCGCCGTTTCTGCTCCAACTGCAATCATGCCAAAAACCGATCAGCTCTCCATCCTGAAGCGCCAGTATTTCGATCATATCATTTCCCGTCACCGTCTTTCCCGTTCTTTCAGAACTGTCTTTTACTGCGTAAATAGTCCCGTCCTGTTTTACATTAATGACTATACCATAAGCATTTTCCCAGATTTTGGGGTGATATTCCCCGTATATCTCTCCCTGACTTTCAAAATAATACAGATTAAAAACAGCTCCTGGAAAAATACCACTGACTGCCTTTTTCTCTTTTCCATTCAGATCTGTTTTAAAAATACGGCTGTACCATTTTCCGGAAGCATCTTTTTCCACATAAGCACTGAAAAAAATAGAATTATCCACAATGCAGTAACTTTGTACACCATAATCAGCCTTTATAATGGCTCTGCTTCCAGAAGAAGTTTTCTTTACAATCTGCATCTGGGCTCCGTTTCCCTGAAGTTCATAAGAATTTCCATCTGCAGCAACCGGATTTTTCTTTACATAGCTGATCTTTCCATTTTCATCTATCTTGTATACACGGTCTTCTATGGCAATGCCCGTACTTTCTTTTCCAGTAACCGCTTTTCCAAATGAATTTATAAGATAACATGCATTACCATCAATTTTTACCTGATAACCGCTCTCAGAAAGCTCTATCTCTGTGCCGGAAGTGGCTGTATAGATTTTTCCATCCTGGGCATAGTAAATAGTCTCATCTAATACCAGATAGCCATCTACATTCTCGGCTATGATCTCCTTTGTGTTCTGTCCCGGGATCATTCGTACCAGAACATCACACAGGCCTTTTTCTTCCTCAGAAAGAGACGATTTTCTATTTTCAGCCACTTTAGGAAGATAGTATACATAATCACCATAGGCTCTTAAAGAATTTTTTGTTGCTTTCTCAGGGTTCTTTTCATTTCCCAGAGGTTTTACCTTATTATCTACTGTTTTCTTATAGAGGATCATCTTAAAAAGCCCGGTATCTTCGCTGTCTAAGTAGCACCAGAATGCATTGGTCCTCACAAAACTGTCCAGATTTTCTCCGGTATCTTCAGGCACATAATCTGGATCCGGCTCAATATTTTTCAAGTATCCTTTTACATCATGACAGGTAAAAATCTGGCCACCACCTTTCCATTGTCCTGTTGCCATGATCCCCTTATCATCAAAATGATACAGAAAACCTTTTATTTCCAGCCACTGATCTGATGCATATGTTTTTTCATTGGTCTTGTACTTCCATCCATCCTCTGTTTCTTCCCAACCAGTCTGATCTGTCTCTTTTTCAGTCTCAACTGCTGGTATTTCCAGTGTTTTCTGTTCGCTGGCTTTCGTCATATCCAGCTTTTCATAATCTGAATGGATTTTTCCAAAAACGATCACTACAACACTAATTGCCATGATCATAAAAATAATTGCTGCGATCATAAGCAACGCTGTTTTTAATCCAGATTCTTTTTTCCTTCTTCTCATCCTGTTTAGGCCTCCTGTACATAAAGATAAAAATATACACTTGGAATCTGTTTGTAAATGGACAATATCACCTCCAGATGACATTACCATAAACGAAAAAAGCGGCAAATCTCAATTTCTAAGATTTGCCGCCACTTTTCAAAGATGAGCGTGCGGGGATTCGAACCCCGGACAACTTGATTAAAAGTCAAGATGTTTACGCTCATTTTTCCTTATATTTACTAGGTTTCTTCACTCCATTGAAGATGAAATGAAGATATTTTGTAGCGACTTAGTACTTAGTAGGTTCCATTATAGCCTTGCGCTTACAAATCTGTCAATTGGACAGACCTGGGTAGTGTAGGGCACCGTCCTGATCAGGGGTAAGGACTACTGGTTCAGTTGCCATGCGACCGGTCTGATCCAGGTAGTACCACTTGCTGTTGATCGTCTGAAGGCCTTTGAGCATGGCACCATCGGAGCCGAGGTAGTACCAGGATCCTTTGTACTGATACCAGACGTCATGGACCATCATTCCGGCACCGTCGAACCAGTACCACTTATCACCGTCCTGCTGCCATTTGTCAGAGACGTATTCCCCGGAGCCATCATCTTTATAGAAACGCCAACCGCCATTTTCCTGCTGCCAGCCAGTCTTAATTGTAACGGGTGTTAAAAATAGTTTTCGTTCTTCCTGGCGTCTTCTGGTAAGGCCTGCAAGGACCTTTCCGCCAGCTTTATTGTATTCTAGGATCTTAGCCGCTATCTCAGAACGGGTACGAGCGCCTTTAGCCGTCAATCCATCAATGCTTCCGATGTTGTACGCAAAACTTACTAAGGCATCAAATTCGTTCTGGTTCCAGTTGTAAGCACTATACTTATCCACCTTTGGACCATACTTTTTATCTACAGACTGTCTTAACCAGTCATCTGCTGTAGCCTGACTGATTTTCAAGCCCTGACAGATGGTTGTGCCGGTAATGGCTTTATCTGCGTTAGTGGTGCCATAGCCGATAGTCCAGACACCTACAGCATCCTGGTAGGCGGTCAGGCGGCAGCCTTCAAATTTTTTTATGAGATTTAATCCATTATCTGATATTTTCATAGCATTTCCTTTCTATTGCGACGTCACAATTAAAAGAGCGCCCCTCTATATGAAGGACGCCCCAAAAACTTACATTAATTGTCTTTTCATTTTTTCGGCTAACACACTGGTTGCTGCTTTTTTTATTGCTTTACTATGGCCTATTCGAAATGCTTTTTCCATTTCATCTAAAGCCTCTAAAGGGAGCATTTCCAAAACCTCTCGAAACAAAGGTGCTATATCATACCCTTCCTTAACCTGTTCTACCGTTTTTGCTGGAACCGGTACTATTTCCTTTTTCTCTGGTCGTTTTTCCTTGGCCCGAAAATAAAAATCAACCAGGTAATCATATACTTCCCATGCTTTGTCCGTGTTTAAGGACTTAGCATGAAGAAGAGCTCCTTTTTCAGTCCAGAGGTATAGGTGAGATGTCCTATTTGCGACCAGGTGAACATTATTCACCTGGTTCTTGAAAGCTCTCAACTCATCACCTGTAAGTGATATGTAATGTTTTCCTTCAACAAAGCGTTCTCTATTATTAGAGAAATTCTTTTTTATCACACCTGGAGTAGTTCCATATTCTTCAGCAATTTGTTTACTGGTTAAAACTCTAATTTCTTTTACTTCTACTGTCTGCGGTAACTGCATGATAAAACTCCTTTCAAATTTTAGTTCTTGAAAGAAGTTTCCTGCTGCATTATAATATTTACAGAAGGAAACTTCTACCCAAAACAGTCGTGTGTGCTTTGGTCGGTGCTACGACTGTTTTATTTTTCTACTAACTTCTTAATCCCTCGACTTATTGCCTCTGTTCTGTTCACACCTTCTTCTTCACAATATTTTTCCAATATTTCTTTATCCTCATTACTTATGCGAATACTCAATTTATTCGGTCTGGGATTATCCGTTGGTCTGCCTGTCCTTGGACTCATATTCTCACCTCACTTTTGTCGGGCATAAATTTATTATATATTATGTCGGGCAAAAGTCAAGGGATTTTTTCTCTTACAAATGGTATCTTGAAAAGATTTTCTGCATATGCTATAATGCCGTTAGGCAAAAAGAAATAAGTTTCCATGTTGGACACAAAAGCGAAAGCCCCTGAGTGGTCGAGACTCAGGGGCTTTCTTCCTTTTTAAGCAGTTAGGCATCTGCAGGCTGGTTACCGACTATTTGCCGCCGTCCAACCATTTGATGATGTAGTGGCAAACTACACCAGCCGCAACAGCGACAATAAAAGAAATAAGATTTTCCATGTCAGACACCCCCTTTCCATACCGGTATAGGGGCGGTAACCTAGACATTATAACATATGCATGATTTTTATTCTACTGATTTATTGCGACGTCGCAAATAGCAGCCATGACCCGGACTGCCTGCGGGAGATGTGTGGATCACCTCCTCCTACTGTTCTTTATCCCCGTTTTCCCCTCTGCTATCAATCTTGCTTTTCAATGCAGCTATGTACTTCATAAGCCACCCTGGCACCGGCGCACCCATACGACCGGCATTTTCTGTGATTGACAGCGCTTCATTTAATAAATACCATACAGTAACTAATAAAGACAGAATTGTATTCGGGAGCGTAAATCCAAGTACATCCGAAGTCTGGATAATAATATAATCGATCACCATTGCTACTGCAATCACAAAAAGGTATGCTACCTTTTTAGCAATTCCCTTGGCGCCTTTCCTGCTGCTCCACCCATATGATTTATCATCCGGATGATCCAGCGCTTCTACTGCACTTGCTGCCATTCCGGAAAGATAATCAATTACCATAAGGCAAAGCAAAATACCTAAAAGATAAAAAGTGACTCCTAATTTCTGGCTTAAATACGCAATCAATACTGTTACAAAAATCTGTATGCTCATGCATGTACTCCTATTCATTTTTCTATTTGTCTCCTTCCATAAATCGTGTTATAATCGGTTTATGGAAGTGCAAATGCACCAGAGTTCTATCCAAGCGCAAGGATTCTCTGGTGCATTTTCTGTTTTACTTATTCCTCCGTGATCAGATCTTCGCACTCCAGGTCGATCAGAACCTGCTTTACCTGTGGCTTGATCTTTTCTGGTACCTGTGCGTAGGTTTTCTTTCCCTTAACAATGAGGGTTGCATAAATGATTGCCATAGTCTCCACCTCCTTCCTCAGTAATAAAAAGAGCAGCAGTCTAAGCATTTAATAATTCCTCGACTTCCGCTCTGATTTTCTCTGGTACCTCTTCGATTTTTTTCTTTCCATTACGGATCAGATTTGCATATACTTTTGCCATGTAGCTTGCCATGATTAAGCCTCCTTTGTGGTTGTAGTGGTCTGGTTTGCTTCATAAAGTTCAGTCAATGCTAACTGAGTGTTAGTGACTTCATCTTCCAGTGCCAGATTAGCTTCATACTGCTCGGTAAGAGCTAACTGGGCTTCGGTAAGCTGGTCTTCCAGTTCTGTTACCCGGTTCTGTAATTTTCCAATATCTGACTCTGGTAAGTAAGTGAATACCGGCTTTGGATCGTCTGGATTTGTCACATCAATACGTTCCAGCTGACCTCCATCCGGGATGTCCACAAATAATGCCAGAAGCCCCTGTGGAACCTGGTCTTCTCCGTAAAAGATTGACCAGATTTTTCCGGTTGAATCATAGATTACTAATGCTTTCATTTTCATCACCTCTTTTTATCTGAATTTAATTATCATATCCAGTGTAATAGCAATTGTACTGTGCATTAGCACTATATACCTTTATCGTAATGCTATTTCCACTTCTACTCACCGTATATGCAGGACAACCTGGTAAAACAATAGTGTCTTTCGCGTTCCAAGGAACCGTTATGGAAACGTTATTAGCATCACCAACTTTCATTAAAACCCAAGCTGTAATGTAAAAACCTGGCGATATAGTAATGTATCCACTGCCATTTGAATTAATCTGTTTAAAACCACTACGATATGCATTAACATTACCTGATACTCCAAAAACTGACTTCCCTTTTCTTATATTTCCAGCAACCAGATTTCCATCACCTTTGATAACGATATTACCGGTCATTTTCTTGCCGCTACACGATACGGTCTGCTGAGCTGCCTTAGGCGTATAAGTTCCACCGCCCATCGTACCCATGGTGCCGGTCTGCTTGCTTTTGGGATTGGTGGTATAGAAAGTTTTGCCTGATAACACATCACCGGCTCCGGCATCGCCACTGAGGGTTAGTGTACCTGTTAAAGGATTGCCATCCTTATCTACGATCACTTTCCCAGATAAGATATCATCTGCTTCAGCTGTGATCACATCTAAATCGGCACCTCCGCCTCCGCCAGTCATTAATATTCTTCCCATTGCTACACTCCTTTTAGCCCGATCATAATGTCAGTTTCCGGCTTTTTGTAAACCTTAAAAGTCACGCTGCCGGCTGCCGTTGTCCCCGTACCAGAAGCGATGATACCAAAAGCTTTCATATATGCCTTCTGGGTTTCTGCAGGAGCCCCATCTTCCAGCAGACTTACAAAGATGGGATTATCTTCTGCTGTAACACCTTCTACCTCAACTGTCTGGCTATATGGGGCTGCATCTCCCGTCCAGCCGCTTGCTGTAAGTGTTACATTAGCCGGTTCTGCTGCCCTTTTTATATCAGTGAAAAACTTCTGCACCTTGCCAAGGATCATGCCCATACTATCTCCTATTGCCGGTACTGGATACTTCGCCTGACATACTTCCGCAGTCGTGACCACAGTTTTTGATATATCACCACCAGAGGCATCTAATTTATCATCGATTTTATTCCCGGCTTTTTCTTGTAATTCTTTGACTGATGCTGAAATTCGATTAAAAAACCAGTTAAAGTACGCTGCCGGTGGCTTATATCCAGCTTTAAAGCCATCTTTCTTCATTTGTGCATCCGGTTCTACCCCTACATTATCCCAATCTGGAATCTTTTCCTCAAAATTCATAGTCTACTCCTCCTAAATCGGCAATACCGGGATTTTATCATCATCTCCCAGATACAGCCCCAGATAACCGCCTACAGTCTGCTCAATGTCTCCAAAACCTGCAGATTCATCATACTCATTCACAGAATCTGAAAACTCAAATGTACCCTCAAAGTTATCTGCAGATAAAGTTACACAGATTGGAAGTAATGTCTCGATCATAGCTACTGCCTGACGGCTAGAAAAACCTGCATTAACCAACACAAAAACCGGAAACTTCGTCAGCTTTACCACACAGGGACGATCATCCTCCACGATTTCCAAATCGTCCATGGTAATGTCCCCCATTTTGCTGCCAAACATCAATACCAATGCATGCATAATAGAGTTGTAATCTCCCTGCACTACATTCCGGCCGATCTGGGATAAGATCATATAGCGATACTGCTCATCATTCAGTAAACCTCTGCGCTGTCCCATCGTATCCCCATACAATTCCAGAGTCTTGCCGCTTGCTTGATTTAAATCCAAACAATCAAATACCATCTGAATATCCATACGTAACTCTGATGTGGCTAACTGGTTAAGTTCCAATAATTTATAATTATTGCTATCTACATCCTTCCGGTAGCAATCCGGAAGGCCTTTTATACCTTTCACGACACCACCTCAACTTCGATATCATCTGCTTCGCATCGCGCCATCTCATAGTCCTCAATAATAATGTTTGCCATGGAAAAAGTTTCCCCATCCGTGGATATGGACAACTCCTGGACATTGACGACGCCATGAACATCATGGATATATCCATACAAACTGGATAAATATACCGAATCCCCATTTGCCAGGTTATTGATATACTCCAGCAGACTTTCCCTGATCTGAGCAACACCGTCATTTTCAAAAAACTGATTCGTCAGAACCTTCATCTTGATATACACTATCTTCTTTTTAGTCCTGGAAAAGCGAACTGTATGCGGCTTGTTTCCATCATCTAACACCTGTACCTCCACCGTTCCAACAGACCTGATTCCAATAGGTTTTTTAGAAAAAATAGCTTCTCCGATTTCCTGATCCTGGCTTTCCGGTGCAAATACATAACACTCAAACGAATGTGGTGGACGACCATCAACAGTTGATTCTGTATCATTTTCTGCTATAGCTACACCATCTACCTGTGCGATACGAGACAAAGCACCGCGAATAGCATTCGCTGTAGCACTTCCAGATCCAGCAACAGCCTTTTTATAGCGGATTCTCAAAGCGGTATCTGTTTCGCGATCCTCTCCATATGTATCAACTGCCAGAAGCTCCGCTCGTTCCAGATCTGGATCCGGGTTTACAATTGTAATTTCTGTTCCAACAGTCAGATTTCCACCAGTTCCGGGCTCCGTACAGTTAGCATAACAGTCCGCATACCCTTCACCACCTACCGTATAATCAACATCGACATAAAACTCCTTACCGTTACCGACCAACATAAAGGCTGCCGGCACGATTGCACCTGTATTACCGTAAACCCGTACTTTCAAACTTGCTGCAGTAGCTGGATTTCTGGTAATACCGGCAAACACACAGCGCCGGTCCAGGCTCTGTCCTCGGGCACTTCCCGGAAAGATTGCATAATAAATCTCTTCCAGAAGTTCATAGCACTCTGCCAGATCTTCCACATTCAGCCGGATGTACTTGCCAAGGATGGACTGACTGCTGGTATCGATATCCTCTCCAAACAGCGTTTTCGCTCTGTTCTCCTGCCGGGTAAGCAGATCGTCATAGGTTGGACGCTGAAACCCTTTGTCTGTCAGAACCATTGTTATACCTCCATTTCTGCTGTAGTCTGGCCAGATGCACCAGATACAGTAAAATTAATCTTAAGCACACGCCCTTCCGTTGCGATGTCACAACGAGTCATCTGCAGAGAGCCGTCTACCTGATCAATAACGCTCCGGACATAATCCCGGATCATTGCAATGTTTGGATTCTTTTTCAGGATTTTCCGCACCGGGATACCTTCTTTTTCGTCAAATGACCATTCACCACGGTTGGTTCTTAACACCTGGCGAATTTTCTGCATGATCAAGTCTGTCCCCTGAGCCATCTGAATATCATTCTGATTCAGGACCACATCCCCGCTTTCATCCAAAGCAAAACATTTCATAAGCACCTCACATAATTCCAACAACCACCGCTCCATCCAGTGTATGATGTCCTGGGATTGGCGTGGCAAAGCTTCCTGTTCTCGTTTCCGATATATCCCGGTCTGCGCAAACACAATACACAGTATCTCCAGCCTGCACTCTGCGTACCGTAGCCGGTGACAGTGAAAGGAACTTCACTGCGCTGTCCAGCACTGGGCAGTTTGGTATAACAGCCTGTTTCTGTGCCTGTCCACCAACCGCCTTTACCAAGTTAAGCGGCTGCACAGTAGCCAGATTCCCGCTGACCGCTGTAACCTTTGCAAAAAATCCTGTATGTACCTGCAAAAGGGCCTGTTCGATCATGCCCTGAAACACAGTTCCTTTCATCCTATCACCCTACCTTCGCGCCCAGTTTTCTGAGCATTTCCAGATTTTGTGCCGCAGTACCGGAATACCCTTGGATTCCAAGCTGATCAGCCAGCGTTTTCCGGTAAGCATAGGAACTATCTGCTCCTGCAGATTTTAAGCCGTCTACAATAGATACTCCGCTGTAGCCCACCAGGTTTGGAAGATTGGAAGTTGTTGTCTCATCTTCTGGAGTTTCTGCTGCTGCAGGGCATTCAATCGCCTTGACCTTTGTCAGGAAATCTGTGCCATCATATGTATGGCTGCCTTCCCGGACACGGTACACACCGGTAACATTGCGGCTCTGCACATGGATCAGACTGGCTGTTGTAATGCGGTGCTGTAAAAGCATGGTCATTTCATAGCCTTTTACTGTGTCTTTAAAATCCTCTGCGGTCTGCTCCTCTTCAAATTCTGACAGACTCAATAGACCGGTATCCGAAGATAAAGTAAAATCCAGGCCATCACCATCCAGGATGTGTCTGGCGTATATCTGCCCTTTACAGATGTACGCTGACACTCCGCATACCTTTGCATACTTCCGGATATTTTCCATAAGCCCGCCATCCACAGTAGACTTATCCTTATATGTGTGGTCACGCTTAGGCGCAAATACCGCAACCGGAATGCCAACCTGACTGATCAGATCCTGTAAAATTTTACTGGCTTTTGTTCCTTTAGCATATGATTTACTTTTTAATTCACGTTCTTTCAGAACAGCCTGATCGATAGCATAAATCTCTGTCACCCTGTCATTACCCGAATAATATGACCGCACTTTTGATATAATTCCCGAAAAAATGATTCCAGTATCGTCCCCATATCCTGCTGTTACAGAAATCTGCGCATCCCTTTTTATGTTCTGGATCGTCGTGTCTGAAATATTGTAAACAATAATTTCTGCCTCATCAGCTTCTGTATCATCATCAAAAGGAATATCAAACTCACAATCAAGTTCTTCATTGTCAATGGTAATATCTCCAATTTTAATGGTCACTGTATGATGATATAAACCGCTTGTGTCTGCCTGTTCTGTCTCCAGTATAATTTCACTTTCCAGATGGCGTATGGACTCCACGATTCTGGAATCCAGGTCTCTGCCCGTACCTTTTATTACAAAACTCTTTTTCATCAGCATCACTTCCCGTTATCAATGGTTAAAAACACGGTTTCTCCGAAATTATCCCAAGTCACGTTATTCTCCTGACCAGATTCGTCCAATGGCACAATGTCTAGCACAGGGAATTTCCCTGCTTCATACACCTCCTGGAACAGGGGCACTCCATAGATAAGCGGCTCTGCATAACATAAAACCACACCGTCCCGATAAAGACTCACAGTAAAAAGATCCGCCTGTCGATTATAGGCGAACCTCATATTGAATTTTTCATTTCCAAGGGCAATATTAAAACCATAAGGGATCTGATCTTTTTTTACTACAATTCTATCTTTCACATCTGCCTCCTTATGGTATGGTTAAAATCTGACCAGGCTTGATCTTATTTGGGTCAGACAAGATATTTCTGTTGGCGTCAAAAATCTTCGGATATGAAGCACCACTTCCGTAATAGGATTTTGCAATACTCCATAAAGTATCTCCAAGTTTCACCGTATGTGTCTTTACAGCTGATGTGCCCTGCGCAGATGCTTCTTCTACCTGCTGATCAGAACTGCTTCCGCTGCCAGCAGAATATGGACTGGAAGCAATCCGGATTTCCTTCAATTCCGCCGAAAACGTACAGCCACCCCTGACAGAGCCAGTGTGCGTGGTAGTAAACTTCGTGAGCAGCGCCGATGAGAGAATGTTAATTCCAGTATACTCCACCAGCTCCCCATCCTTCTGCAGACGTTCCAGCTGTGCGATATCGTCCTCATAGTCACTTCCAACTAGTTCCCCTGAAAGACTTAACACCAGAGGGGACTGCCTGACATGATCAGTCAGGTCAATCCCCTCCTCTACCGGATGGCTGCTGATGGAAGTTTCCCGCGCCACATCCTCAGACTCTACAAAAATATAAATATCATTGATCAGTGCCACGTTACACCTCCCTTAGTTCCGGATTGGTACGTCCCATACCGTCCATGGCTTCTCGGATTGCTTCACGCACCCAGCGTTTTACCTTCCGCTCATTACTGTCACTGGCACTTGCTCCATTCAGAGTAAGGTTAAATGACGGGCTATAGGTACTTACATTACTGGTGCTCTGGTTATTGGTAACCGAAGAACTGTCCGGGCTGTACCGGCTCCGGATTGGTGGCATTCTGGATGCAGCAGAATCTCCGATTTCCTGAGCAGTCTGATCAACCTTGCCGGAATAATTCCGCATACCTTTTACCAGACCAAGATCTGTGAACTGCCCGCTATCTTCCATGACACGGGAAGGACTATGAATATCCAAAGACCCATTTACCGCATTTTTCACATCTGCCGCAATCCCCTCTGCAGTCCCGATGACAGTAGGTCTCATGGCCAGCATGCCATTGTTAAGTCCCAGCATGATATTCTCACCAGACGCATACAGATTGGTTTCATCAATCTTTCCGGTAAAGTCAGTAGAAAACTGACCCGCATTCTGGATCATCGTGGAAAAGCCAGCATCTGCTGCCGTACTCATCTGTGTCATCTGGTTTGTCGTGGATGCTGTTACCAAAGGGGTACTGCTGTCGATTCCGTCGGATACTTCTTTACCGGCATCTTTTCCCTTGCCAAATAAACCTTTCACACCATCAATAATTCCAGAGCCAATACCTTTTACGATATCGATCCCAAGCTGCAGCCAGTTAACACTCATGATTGTGGTTACAATGGCACTAATCAGCTGTGGCACCGCCTGAATCAGCTGCGGGATTGCCCCGATAAGTCCCTGTATCAGCATGATCACCAGCTGAATACCTGTTGTCAGAATTGTAGGTGCCGCAGAAATCAGCCCGTTTAACAACTGCAAAATGATATTGATTCCTGACTGAATAATGGCGGGACCATTTGCTATAAGGCCAGCGCACAAATTGTCAACAGCTGTAAGTCCAGCCGAGAGGATGCCAGGCATCTGCTGATCCAATCCCTGCAACAAAGAAAGTAGCATTCCGGCTCCAAGGCTGAGTAGCTGTGGTGCCAGCTTCATGATTCCAGTCAACATAGTGCTTAATCCAAGCATAACGCTCTGTGCAATGCTGCCCCGGTTCTGGTCGATGCCAGAAACCAGAGACTGTACGATGGAAACACCACCCTGCACCAGACTAGGCAGCTGATCTGCCACCGTCACGGCAACCTCCGAAGCAACGGTACCGGCTTCCTCTACCAGGCCGCTTAAACCGCCTTTTTCGGTTGCTTTGGTGAGCTGCGTCATCCATCCGGATGCCTTGGCCACAGCATCTTTTAAGTTGCTGCTGCCAAGTGCTTCATAAATGGCAATGCCAGTACCCTCTGTGGCACTCTTAAACTCTGTGATCCGCCCGGTAAGGTTGTCGTTCATGGTCTTAGCCATGTTCTCCATCGCACCTGCAGAATCTTCAACATAACCACTAAGCTCGTTATACCGGTCACCAGAATTTGCCAGTAGAGCATTTACGGACTTCAGGTCATTTTTATTAAAAATGGTCGATAGTGCATCCTGCTTTTTCTGATCACTCATACCGTCCATGGACTTATTTAGATCATTCAGGATGTCGTTCATCGGCCGCATTTTACCCTCTGCCGTATAAACACTGAGTCCAAGAGCTTTCATCTTCTTGGCCGCCATATCGGTTGGCGCCTGCAGGGATAACATGATATTACGCAGTGCTGTTCCGCCTTCAGCACCTTTTACACCGTTATCTGCAATAATACCAAGCAGAGTGTTGAGCTCCGTGGTTCCTCCCGCTAAGGTCTTTGCAGTACCACCTACAGTTAAGACCGCCTCACCCAGCTGTGACACGCTGGTATTGGACTTCTGTGCTGTCTTTGCGAGCTGATCACCGAATTTAGTCAGGTTCTCCTGCGTTGCCTCAATGCCAAGAGCCGACATACTGTCAGTGACCATGTCTGATGCTGCCGCCAGGTCCATTCCACCAGCAGATGCCAGATTCAAGACCGTTGGCAATGCACCGCATGCCTTTTCTGCATCGTATCCGGCCAGCGCCATATAATTCAACGCTTCCGCAGATTCTGCAGCAGAGAACTTGGTTGCAGCACCCATTTCCTTTGCGGTATTGGCCAGCATTGCGTACTGCTCATTAGAATAATCCGCTTCGCCGGCAGTCATGCCCATTGTTGCGGCAACCTGGCTCATAGATGCTTCGAAACCAGCTCCAACATTTACCGCAGCTGTTCCGAGTCCAACTGCAGCTACTGTTGCTGCAGTTATTCCAGCAGCAAGTCCTTTTACCGCAAATTTCCCAGCCGATGCTGCAGCACCAGCCGCATTGGTAGCAATACTCTTAATCCCTGACGCTGCAGTCTTAAACGATAACTTTGCAACCTTTCCCAGGCTTCCAAGCAGCTTTTCTCCGGTCTTGGCCGCCGTCTGAAGCGGTCCCGGAAGTTTCTTTATGCCAGCATCCAGCTTTTCTTTTGCCAGCTGCTTTGCCGAATCAGCCAGAGACTTAAAACTTTTTTTCGGATGAGCCAGCCCCGTACCCAGCTTCTTTACTCCATCGACCAATTTATCAATCGGGGGAGCATGAATGCTGTTGGCCAGGCTGTCCATCTGATCCGTTGCGTCCTCTGCGCTCTTTTCGATATTCTTCAGACCGCTCTCTGTATCTTCCAGGATACCAAGCTTTGCATCAATGCTGTTCAAATCAGAAGTAAGGTCCGCAAAGGGATTCTGCTCAACCTCAAATCCGATTGTTACAACATCTTCCCGGATCGTAGACATTCCAATCACCTGCCTTCGTTACTTTTCCGCAGCTTTTCTTCTCGCTTCCAGGAGCAGGTCATAAGATGCGTTTGCTTCAGCTACTTCCAATGGTGACATCTGGTTAAATACCGTGTTGTAATCCATGCCGGCGTCCAATACCAGACGCCACCAGTCCCAATGCTGACTAGCCCTTTGCTTTAGCTCCGTTTGCGTTAGATTCTTTTCGAAACTTGCCGTACATAACGTCACGGCCCCAGGTAGTTACCGCGTTGTATTCTTCCATCGTGTCGAAGCTGTCTGCAGTGAGCCCCTTCGGCTCTACGATTACGTTATCCAGGATGTACTGACCGAGTTTCTCTGTACTGGTGGTAGTAGTTCCATCAATGTAGGAACTATCCACACCGCGTACAGCCACAGACAAACCGGAAAACTGCGCCACATACTTAGTTCCGTTGATTTCTTTTTCCACCGTGTAAAATTTACTCTTATCCATTGTTTGTCTCCTTCCAAAAAAGAGTGCCATCCCGAAGGAAAGCACTCCTGACATTAATTTACCGTATAATCAAATACCTGGATCTCAAACTCCCGGTCATCCAGCTCTGCTGCCTGACCAAGCTCCGGGGTTTTCTTTACCATGGCCTGGGAACCGCCAACTTTTTCATCAATGGATTTGTTGAGCACCCAGATATCAAACAATGTTCCCGCATTGGCTAAGCCAATCAGGTAACTTTTCTGTGGGCTGGTGCCCTGCACGCTGATGGTAATGGTTCCCAGATCATTACAGCTCTGATTCACCACAACATCACCCTGGGCGCCTACCTTGGTGGTGAAATTATCCTCATCTTTTTCACACTTCACCATGTCTTCTCCAAGACCGGTGATGTACACACCGCCAACCGTAATCACACAGTCTTTGGGATTGTAAGTCTTAACTGCAGCCATATTGCCTCCTTTACTCCTCAATTGTGCCGTTAATAGTTGCGTAATGGATCGCGCCAGCCAGGCTAAAACTAAACTTGCCGCCCTTGTAATTTCGTGCCGCGCGATCTGCAGCCGGAATATCTGCCCTGGTAGCAAAGTTTGTGGAATACATCGGCTGTCCTTCGTCATCCTGAGCGATAATGCCGGAAAGAAACGCTTCTCTCATTGCATTGGTTACCACACCCTCCAGCTGGCTGATTCCAGTGTTGTCAAATGCAAGCTTTTTGGAATTGTTCAGCAGCTTCTGAGACTTATAGGTGATATTCCGAATCACATAATCCTTGCTGTCAATGATATCCGCGTACTCGCCGCTCAGCACGGTTCCCTCGCTGGTTACCACATCACCGGCTTTCTGCACGATGCAGATGCCGCCAATTTTATGGATTGCTTCAATCTGGGAATCCGTCAGCAGTTCCGGCTCAATTCCCTTCAGGATAATGTTCTTGTAGGTGAAAGAGCCTGCTGTATAACCAGCCGTAGCACCCACCAGAGCGCCCTCCACGCCCTCCTCTTCGCCGGCATAGACAATACCAAGGGTACGATCCATTTTGCCGACAGCTTCCAGGCTGGAGGTGTCAGATACCTTTACGAACAGCATCCGGTCCTCCGTTGCCTCCACGTAGGTAGCCAATTCCTTCAGAGTATCATCTTCGGTACCAAAAACCGGGATGATCTGGCGGAAATCCTGCGCCTTGATCAGATTTAAGGTTTCCGTAACTTTCCCTGTACCCACACAAATTGCAACCTTGTTCGGACGGTCTTCCTGGATAAACAGCTTCGCGCACTGCTTATACACAGGAGTATCCGAAGTAAATCCCGCTTCCAGGACTGCATCCAGGCTGTCATACTCCGCATAATCCTTTGCGGCATTTGCCTTACCCTGAATGATCAGCGGCACACCGAATCCAGCACTGCCGATCACGCGGGCTTTGGAAAGCTTTACTGTAATATCATTCTTTGCCATGTTATTCATCACTCCTTGTCAATTCTATTGTATCAATTGTTTCACTAGCGGTGCCCTGAATCTCATTCATCAACGAGAACACCACATCAAATCCCTTCCGGAACTCATATCCGACTGTAAGCAGCGTGTCTCGGTTAGATATATCCCCCACACTTTGTACTACCACGCCACCATCGTTCAGATCGATTCTGCCTGCCTCTTCCAGCCAGTCTTTTGCCAGTAAGGCAATGTGCTGCGCATCATTGTCCTTATTTCCCTGTATTGTAAAGCTCCAGGTCTGGTGCAGAGGGATATATCTCGTACCATTTGCATCGGAATAGGTGCCTTTTCCGGTTTCAGTCCGGATGATCGTAAATGAGATATACGGATACGGTGGAATGGGTGCGTTGGCGATATTGGACTTCACCACTTCACAACCGGTTACTGACTTCAAACCAGACGTGATCAGTCGGTTCATAGATTCCTGATCTATCACTGTTCAAGCACCTCCACTCGTTTCAGATCATACGCGTAAAATCCCGCATAATCGGAATAATCTGTGTTCTCTTGCACCTTGTACCTTGCCCCTTTATAGACAATGTAGTGTTCTGTTTTCAACGGGATCTCTGTATCCGTGATAAATTCCCGGTCCTGCTCTGTATATGTGCCACCGCTCTGGTAAATCTTTTTGGTGGTCATAGGAATCACTGCCCCATTGATCATCTTAGATTCCGCAGCGACGCCCGGTACCCACTCTCCGCCAACATAACTGCCGGAAGCTGACTCCGCAAGCAGTTCACAGGGCACGCTGTATTTTTTTATGAGACGTTTAAAGTTAAATAACTGTTTCATCATGACACCTCATAAGTAATAGACTCGATCATATCTCCGGTATCAACCAGAGGATTGCTGCTGCCCTTCTGCGCTACTGTGTACGGATGGTTTGGTGGCGTATTCAGAGACACCGCATAGTTCTTGATCGCAGATGACAGCAGGATGCCGATCATCTCCAGATACTTATCCGGAGCCATCGTTCCGATCATTACAGCATCCAGAGCCGTTCTTGCGCTGGCCAGCACCTGATCACGGTTCTGATCATAACCATTTCGCAAAAAAGACCGCTCTGGAATCGTAATATACTCTGTACCGGCTTTCAGATGCAGGCCATGCTGGTGCAAATAAGCCCGCATCTTGTCCGTTACCTGAATCTTGCAGCCGTACTCATGGATCATAGCCAGATAGGCGTTATCCGCTCCAGATACACCGACTGTGACTTTTCTTCCGTTCAACTGCCGGACTGCAGCTTCCATTGTGGGAAGCAGGTTGTTTTTCGTCTTCCATTTGACTTTCACAGCCATCGCCTCCGACATGGAATAAAAGTCACCTCTGGTTTCAACCATGGTTTTAAAATCTGCCTTGCGAGATTGGCGGTCTGCTTTGAGACGGAATCCGAAGAAAAGCTCTGAGACATTGGCCCAACAGTCTCAGAAGTGACCCCCAGATCTCTACCCAGCAACTCGCAATACTTAACCAAAAAGAGCCTTGCCGATGCCGGAAGACTCTTAATCGTCTCCGGATCAGCAAGGTCCACTTCCAGGGTTGTATTGTCTCGCAGCCATTCCAGACCGCTTTCTGCATACAGCTGGTCTGAATTCTCTACTGGAAGATCCAGATTACGAAATTCATCCGATGTCATTATTCTGGAATGTAGGCCAGTTTGTGTTTAAGGGCTACGATTGGGATATTCTTATGATCCTTTTTCAAAGTCCAGTTTGCTGGTTTCTCAAGATCTGCATTTGCTGCGTACTTCTTTCCGCCAGTTAATGCAGCATTTGCATTCCAAGACAGTCCATTCGGATGCATAACAAGCGCACGCCTATTAATCAGGATGTTTAAAGCTTTCAGCTTCTGACGGTCAGTCTCTACACCTACCAGATGCTGAGGCATACCATCGTTACGGGCAAAAGCTCCCTTACCCATGAAGTAGGTGGTATAAGTTCCTGTTGAAGTATCACACGGAAGACCATCATCAACGGTAACCTCATAGCCAAGGTAGGTATTGATCTTCACCTTCAGATCAGAATTGTATTCTGTCTCAATCTTCTGCTGTTTCTGTAACTGGGTATAGGTAGCACTATGCATAAATACCATACCAAGTTTATCTGCTGCGTCTCCCATGAGATTTTTTGCATCCAGTGTATTATCTACGCTGATAACACAATCGGTACTTTTTACATTGGATACGTCCAGGACATGTGCTTTCAGAGCACCTTTGGACGGATCCAGAATACCATTTAAAGTGGCAATGATAATAGCCTGCTCTCTGCCGATCCACCAGTCAGAGGCAAGGTTTGCGATAGCTGCCAGCGGATCGGTTCCACCCATAACACGGGAAAGATCGGTATCGCCCCATGCTTTCTGCCTGATCAGCAGGGCAGCGATCACACTGTCGGTATCAACGTTATCGATTCCCAGCTCTTCCTCACCAAATACCTCATCCTCACCGGTCAGCGGCTTGTAGTACGGCATGGTAATGATGTTACCGCCCTTCGGGCTTCCGTTGATAATCTGGGACACGGTCGGATCAGAAACAGCAATGCCGCTTCTGACAAGTGCGGATTTCTCAGTAGTTCTCTCTAAAATATATTCTGCAAATTTACTAGGTACAATCTGCAGGTTCGCAATAGTAGTTGCTGTCATGTGTCATTCACTCCTTTTCTATTTTCCGGCGCTGGCCTTCAACGATTTGGCTAACTCCGGGTCATTGATTTCCAGCTCCATCTGTTTTGTTAAGTTCCAGTTTTCTTTGCTCCACGGATTATCCTTACCGCCGCCGGCACCGCCTTTTCCAGGAATTCGGCCATTGGTCTTGTAAATACCGTCCGTGGTGTTCTTGATGATCCGCTGCGCAAACTTCTGCAGCGCTTTCACCTTCAGGTAGATTGCAGTCTCATCCTCACCCATGACAAAATCAACCAGATCGAGGGTATCCTCGCTGCCGTCATCCAGCTCTGCCTTTTTCAGGGCCTTGATGGCATACATGCGGTTTTCCTTCTCCTTCAGTTCATTTTCTTTCTGGGTGATGGCATCCTCTTTCTCCTGCAGCTCCACCTTCTTCAGTTCATCTGCAGACAGATTTTTCTTGCGCTCCGCATTTAGCTGATCTTTGAGCTTCTTATTCTCGTTCCCCAGCTTATTAGTGGCACGGTCAACTGCAGTCTGGACTGCCTTTGCAATCCTGGCATCCAGATCATCGTTCGGATCATCGTCCGAACCATTCTTGCCATCGTCACCAGGATTATCATCATCATCCTGAGTGTCATCCTCGGCAGTCTTTGCCATCTCGTCATACTCTTCCTGGCTGATGGCTTCTGTCTCCAGTAACTTCTTAAGCTTTGATAATTTCATTTTCTGCTCCTTTCGAGTCGCAGCCAGGTACCCCACATTCCGGGAGTGGCACCAGATTGCTCCACATTTAAGTTTCACCGCCCCACATTCCGGGAGTGACGGTCAGACAGTTTAACGCCTTATCTTAGGGCATAAAAATAACACGCATCTCTGCGTGCTTACTACTCGATCTTATTACATTTGGTACACCGCCGCACATAACTGCCATAAAGACCGGAAGCCCGGCTCCAGTGCTTACGGTAGTGGTGGCAGCACTCTTTCTTTCTGAAAAACCTCTGCCTGATCCACGATATAAGCCCCATAAGATCACCTTCTTTCATTTGCGACGTCGCAATTATTCTTATAAATGGGTACAAAAATACCACCGGCCTACTGACTGGTGGTATCTACTCTTCCCATTTTTTTAAGTTATCGCTTTCTGCTTTTAACCGCTCAAGCTCCTTCTCCCGCTCCTGCTGCGACATCTCCTTATGGAGTATCACATCTTTACCCATTATTTCAGTTCTTTCCATTCGATTCCATACTCCTTTACAAACTCTGAAAGCGCTATTCTATATTGCAATTGTAAGGCTCGAAAACATATAACTGGTAAATATCATGATTCATAGGATATCTTTTTCTTAAATACTCCCTTTTTAAAATTCTCTCTTTGAGTTCCATAAAGACTCTTTATATGACGCATTGGTGCTGGCTCAGTATTTGGTTCTTTTGCAATTTCGATCAAATCATCATTGAAATGAAAAACCAAAATACCAGTAATATCTTCATAATCACCGCCATAAGCATACGTTACTGAGTCTTCCGTATGTTCTTTGTAATCACAGTATACCAAAACGTTCACCACCTTCTCCAACTGCTTTTATCAGTTCCTTTTCCCAGTCAAACTGCTTTTTAGCTCTTTTATGAGCTTCTGAGATAGTTAAATTATATTCTTTTTCCAGCGTACTTTCAAGTAATTCATGATGTAAAAGTAAAATATCACGTTCTTCTGGCTTCCCCTCACGCAATCGCTTCCACGCAACTGCCATGTCATAATCAGGAGTCAACATTCCATAGCCATCATACTTTTGATGCTTATTGTAAAAAACATGACGTTTTATTTGCTGTACTTCTTTTTCCGTGAAATCAGTATTCCGTGCAATTTTCTTAACATCACTGTTATCTCTACTGATCTTCCTATACTCCTTCGCGGCAAAGATATCTCTGGGATCATTTTCATCGTACGGAGTGTATTGCTTGCCTCCAGTCTGCTTTACTGACTCTTCATCTACTTTGCGCAGCTCATAGCTCAGGTAACACCTGCAGTTAATGTCCTCACCGGCAACACCGCTCTGTCCCGGAGCCATAGTCTTTGCGCCGCTCGGAAGAATAAATTCCTCGTCAATTTTGACTGCTACTCCATCCATCTTCCGGTGATCATACTGCTTATTCCTGCCCTTCTGCTTCGCTGGCCGGACCCGCTCGTCTTTCATGGTTTTCCAGACCTTCATCATCTGCAGCGGGACATTCCCAGAAGATAACGCTTCTTGTACCGATCTAGCAGCGTCCAGATTGCCTGCTTCCCGAACACGGTGTGTCTCTGTCCTGGATATCCGGATAGCTTTCTTATAGCTGCCATCCACAGACTGCTTAATCCTACCAGCCATCGTGCTGTACCGGTCACCATTCATGAGCCCGACCGTAATGGCTTGTTTGATATCGTAGATGATTTCCTTCCGGTGTTTCTCCAGACGGTCATTTAAAGTCAGCTTTGATACCGGATTTTCAACGGCGCGCCGCAGGATTGCCTGAGTACAGCCCTTTAAACCACTGACAACATCCTGAGCCCTATCCTGCACCGCATCGATCATGCCATTATAGGTGTGCTCATAGACCTGCTCCACCGTGCTGCGGATCAGCCGCTTGGTCTCTGGTGACAGGTCATTGATTTTCTTCTCCACCTCGTCCAGGAATCGGGCATAACGGCTGTGTCGCTGCAAGATCTCATAAGTCAGCTTATCATCTTCTGCATACTGACTGTAGGTGTCTGCCAGATAATGCCGCAGCTCTTTTAATATCTCCTGGTAATTCTTCCGTATCTTCGCCTCAGTGCCCTTCTCGCGGTGTTCTTCGATGCGCCGGACCTGCGCCAGGAGATAATCCAGATTGTAATCAGCCATCGCTCTCCTTGCCTTCTACGGGATCTTTATTCTGGTCATCCAGCTTCTTGCTCTGATCATCGTCATCATTGTCATCGTCCAAATCTGGAATATCGTCCTGCTCACTCTCGATCAGACGCATAACTGCATCCACATCGTCAATAAAGGACAACGCACCAAAAGCAATCTTCTTTGGAAGTCCTGCCGCAATCAGCGCCTGTACCGCCTGAGCCTCACCCTGGAAGTCTACCGGGAAATTCCGGTTGTACTTTACGCTACACTGCAAAGGGTCGAACGCTGTGCCCTTCTTCCGGAAACTGCTGCTCAGAACCTTAAACATGTAGGTGTCAGCACTGAGCATCTTTGCTTCAAAGGTTCCTGTTTTCGTTTCCAGGCCGATCATCTTGATCCGTAACGCCAGACCTGAAGATGCTGCAAATTCTGGATCATTCAAATTCGGATTCCTGGATAAGCGGTAAATATTATCCTGGGCGCGATCCAGGTGGCTGTTAACAAAATCACCGTTAATGTTCTTTGTCAGATATGTGACATCATACGGTGAATCCGGATCATCCACATCAATGCCAATAACACCAGTGGCATTGGCGGTTTTTAAGATATTGTTATCCACCCGGCAGTTTTTAAAAACCATGTAGGCATTTGCAAAACCCTCAATGTCATTGCTGTTATCACTGTAGTTGCTGTCATAGTCATCAATCAGTGCCAGGACTTTCTCTGCATCCCCGATCAACTCTCTGTTGTTTGGAACTCCCTGTAGTGGACAATAATCAAACAGATGTGGCTTCTCATCCACGCATACAAACGCCCCAGGCTGACCTTCGAAGAAATAGATTTTATTCTTATCGTAAAACTCTTCCTTGAAAATCATCTCATCATTCAGGTTCAGAAATGGATAATACCGAACTGCGTATTCCGGCTCGGTCATTTCAGTATCTGAGAGGATAATGCACTCATACGGCGGGATCACCATGGCACGCTCGTTGCCTTCTGGATCAATGTAAAAGAGGCGGCCAGAGTATCCGCAGATTGCTGCAAACTTGGTCACCTCCATCGAAACGTCGAACATATTATTCCGTTTTACAAAATCTGAAAGAGCTTTTGACGCCTTTTCTACAGCTTCCTCACCTCCAGTCTCCTCTTCAGCCTGATAGTCAGTACCATAGTTGTAATTCGCTGGCTTACCTGCAAAATAACCGACCTTTCCGTCTACGATCTCGCCCAGAAAATCATTGTTGACGCGGTTATTGATTGCGACCTCAGCTTCATGATCATCGTCACCGCTGAATCTCGGCTCTCTCGTAAAAATCGGCACCTTGTCCGACTCCGTCCGGTACCGTCCGTACAGATCCATCATATGCCGCTGACAGCCCTGGTGTCGTTCGATGATACGATCCAGAAGGTCCGTTGTAATACCAGTCAGCCGGATCTGCTCAATTTCGGCAGCATAATCCGGATATTCCATCTTCGGAAGTCTTCCAGCCCATCTATCCATGTTCCTTCCCTCGCTTTCGTTTCTGGCAGTACGCCACGATTTTTTTATCAAAAAACGGCCTGCCTCCATCCGGCATTGTCAAGCCGCATTTCGTACAGACCTTTACTTCGTTTACATTTTTCCAATCATGCCCGCACATGGCACCTCCTAAATCCGGAATCTCATGTTATCACCCTTTAGATCCTCAACCTCGTAGTCATCCAGCGCATACCAGATTGCCGACAATGTATGTGGATCAATGTTAAACTCATCCTCCTGCACATTGCCGTCCTTATCGACCGCAAAGGTCAGCTCCTGCAGCTCTCCAATCGTATTCGGACAGTTATCCAGGCACACAATCCTACGGAAGCGCTTCACTTTTTTGGTATATATCGCTCTGGAGCCTTTGAATTTTCTGCAGGCACGCATCCTGAAACCCTGTTTGCGATAATACGCGATAGCTTTAGGTTCCGCACAATCCGCTTTAATTAACTCCTGTGTATCCTTAAATTCTTCGATATCCGTCTCAATCTCCTGGTCCGTCTTATCTCGGCTGTAATACTCCCAGATGATGTACAAGGTCTTGCTGTCCTGGTCTATGACAAGCCTGAGCAACGCGTTGTAGGATGTCACGAAACCGAAGTCCATACCGGCCTTCTCGAGCGGATGACGAATCTTTCGGATTTCCTCAATTCCCTGCTCATATGGCATAACCTCGAACTGTGGAAATACCAGCTTACCGTTGATACCGAAGCGTCCCTTCCGGGCCACACGGTAAAGATCCGGATCATGCTGCTGCAATTCATCCAGCTGCACCACATAATCCTCAGGAACAAAATAGTTATCATCGACCGTACTGTGGTGATAATACACATTGCCTACAACTATGATCCGCTTCTGGTACAGATCTTCGTCATCCAGAACTTTGTACCCTGTAGTTCGGTCTTGAAAGAAATGCTTATACACCCAGTTATTTTTACTCACTGGGTTCGTGGACAGAATAATGTGGTTGCTGAGTGTTGGGTGGCGGAGACGACCAAGGATCTCCTTGAATCCCGCATATTTAACCTCGGAACACTCCTCGATCCAGACAATCGATACGCCATTTAAGGATTTCAGCTTTGCCGGTTTGTCCATGCCCTTGAAAATAATGCGGCTGCCATTCCGGAAACGCACCTGCATCGGTGATGTCGTAAAGTCAATGTAATCCGATACCCCCATAGACTCGGCCACTTCCATAAGCAAGTCATAACAGGAATCGCGGATCGTATCAAAAACTTCTCTGACAACCAGTGCTTTACGTCTCTCTTCCAGAAGCTTCTTGATCAGCTTTACAGCCACATGATAGCTCTTGGAACTGCCATAGCCACCAACCAGCAAGTACATCTTATGATTCCAGTCATCAATGAAATCAAAGAAATGGTCGTTTATAACAAACTGTACGTTATGTTCATCCGCCATGGCCTTCACTCGCTTTCGTGAAAGTGATATGGATTTGCTTGTCCTCTTTGTCCTCTACCTTGGCACGAAGGACATCTATACGTGCCTTCTGCTCATCACTGGCAAGATCCCAGCGCTTATGCAGCAACTCGTCATACTGTTTAATGAGACTGCGAAGCTCCGACTGTGCCCTGGCCTGGGCCTGTAGGAATTTCCCCTGTTTATCCCAGGCATGCTGTACCTCCCAACGCTCTCCGATCACGTTGCCGTCCTTATGCTCAATCTTTTCGATTGTCTTATCATCCCGGTCACGCACATACATGATCTGCTGTGCCCGGATAATAGCAGCATACGCAATCTGGATCTGATTCCAGAGGACATCCAGCGGATCCGTCGGCATCTCCTGGATAATAGAAACGGTCTCCTCAGGCAAATACTTGCTGAAGAAACCGAATTTTTCTGCATTTTTATTTTGTTCCGGAGCTCCTCCGTTGTTTCCAACGGCGTTCTGATTCTTTGGCTGGGCTCCGCGCTTACGCTTTCGCGAACGCTCGTTTTTCTTATCCGAACGTTCGTTATCCCATTTATGTGTACACTTCCAACGGCGGACCGTTCCTTCTGGCAGATTTATTTGACTTGCAATCTCAACCAATTTCTCCCCCCAGATACATAGCCTTCGCCTGTTCTATTCTTGGATCCGGCGCTCTGGCCATGTCCGATCACCTCGATTCGTGTTGTTTTGAGTATAGAAAAGGAGCCACGCTGGGTGACTCCTAATGTTTAGTATTCATATAAAATTTTTTGTTCCCTTATCCTTTCTTCCAAAGGAATAACAAAATTCAAATACCCTCGAGCATTCTCTTTCATTTTTTCCAACACTGCAACATTTTTTACTTTCAAGATACTAAGCATTGCTATATTAATCATAACAAAATCTTTTCTTATTATTTCAAGCTTAACAATATCCTGTTCCGAATTAAACGACAATAACGTATACATATCCTTGTTCATTCTAGTTGTATCTGCATGTATATATAAACATGCTTCATCATACACTTGCTTCAATTGTGACATATAGACCCTAACGAAACTTTGAAGTTTATCATCACCCACAATATTTGCTGTAACACTTGAAAATGCTGCTTCCAAATCTTTTGTTGTTAAATCATTTGAAATATAACGAACAAAAGACTCAATTATATTTCTCAATAAGAAATAAAGAACTTTTATATCTACTATCGCAATATTATGTACCATAGAGCAATAATCATGCAAGATATTATCTAATAATTTATCGCGTTCTATATTATATGACCGCAATGAAAAAGTATCCTTCCAAATCAACAATGCTCTATAATACTTATCAATTTCTAAATAGAAATCTCTTCTATCTTCCTGAAAATCAGTATAAACAGTTCTTAAATACTCAAGAAGCTTTTCCGTGCTTTCAACATATATTTTTTTATAATCTGTTACCAAATCCATGTTATATCTCCATGTCCCTTATAACCTCATATATATCCTTTTGATGTATATCTTCATCCTGATTTATTTTTTTTAATAAGCTGTAAAGCGAATTTAATACATTATTTATATCATCTTCAGAATCCATTGTCTTTATGTATTTAATAGTTTTTCCACAAATCAATGTCCTTGAGGATAACATCCATTTAGAAAAAGAAATATCCATAAAGGCCATCAAAAAGTCTCCTATTTCAACATTTTTTTTAAATATCTTTTTTGATAAAATTATATTACTCATTATCCCTACAGCAATTATTCTTTTTATCTCAATTTCATCCGATACATCAACTCCTTGCGAAAATTTTCTTTGTGTCTTAAAGAAAATCTCAAGTAAATCCTTACTATTTTTATCTACAAACATTACTTTTTGACCTCCGTCTCATAAGAATTCAAAAATTCATTGGCTAACTTCTTAATTGCCCTTTTTGCCCCAGGTGTTTCATTCATAAACCTTTGGTGTTCACTAGCTTTCGCAATAGCACTAATGTTGCCAATCTTATTTTCGAATACGCTGCATACAAACTTAAATTTTTCTTCAATATCTTTTATTTTATTATCATGATAATTATCGGAAGTTTTTTGTGTTAAATTTGCAACAATTCCAAGGCATTTTATTTTTTCTTGTGTTTTTCTATTTTTATTATAGTTGTTAACCATTTTTAAAAACAAAGAAAGACCTATAGTAGATAAATAATCTGGTTTTATGACAAGTACATAAAAGTCTGAAGCTTTAAACGCAGATGTTGTATACACCGACTGAGTTGGAGGACAGTCTATAAATATAAAATCATATTTTTCTTTCAAACAATCGCTATCTATATATGCTGCTAAAGTATCCGAATTACTTCCATCGTCTTTTACTTTAGTCATATTTAAATCACCACAAATCAAATCCAAATTGGGCCTAATTCCATTAATTATCAGACCTTTCTTATTCAAAATCTTACTATCACCAATTATATTCATAGAAAATAAATCTATGTCAACATCGTCTTTATAAAAACTGTATAATGTTTTTTGATTTTTTACAGCTTCTTCTATCTTTTGTGGAGATAGCATATATTGCGATGCATTCATTTGAGGATCTATGTCGATAACTAAAACTCTTTTACCCATTTCTGCAATTTGTGCAGCTAAATTAACACAAACAGTTGTTTTTCCAACCCCGCCCTTCATATTCATGAAAGCGATAACATTTTTCTTCATGTTTCTCCCCCTTCGACATTTTTTTTATTATATCATAGTTATTAGCGAAAATAAATGTCAAACACAAAAAGACCACGCCAAACGCACGAACGATCATCTGGCATCAATTCTGCTTTCTGTTATTTTTTAAGCT